>Ga0065720_1019218_pt1 | contig 32433 bp, 19 predicted proteins | sample Thericmetagenome_FD_59107 | JGI IMG/M metagenome (GOLD analysis project Ga0065720, IMG submission 59107) | Thermophilic microbial communities from the Joint Bioenergy Institute, California, USA of rice/straw/compost enrichment - eDNA_2 v2... | ecosystem: Engineered > Solid waste > Grass >... | reverse complement strand
AAAAAAAAAAAAAAAAAAACAAAAAAAAAAAAAAAAAAAAAAAAAAAAAAAAAAAAAAGAGACTCTGATCAAGAGCAAACGACAAGAAGCGAGCGACTGGGGTCTTGCTATGACTCCCCTTGCGTCGCCACGGGCTGAGGCTTCCTCTCCCTTGGCTCTCCGCTGCTAGTCTCAGCACCCGTGGCCACGACAGCAGCCGGGCGCTGACCATCCTCACTGCTAGGCGGATCCTTTTCCGGCACACTACCTGACATCACACCAGCAGCCTCCTCCTCCTCCTCCTCCTCCTTCTTGCCCTCCTCTGTAGCAGCCTCCGACGTCCCATTGCCACTACCAATCACCATACCTGGCCCGCCCTCGGGCACACCATTATTCTGCCACTTCGCAACCTCCGCCTTCATAGCCTCCAACTCCTTCTGAAACCTCCGTCCAAACACATCGATATAGTACGTGCTCCCGTTGTATACCGACCAGCCAAACACGACCATCAGAAAAGCTGCCGAGCCCCAGCGGTGATAAAACCAGATGGGGCAGGGAAGCATGGTGAGCACGGCGTAGATGTACTGGATCATCATAAAGGCTGGTTCCTGGAGGACTTCTGGCAGAGAGAGCACCACCCGGCCGATCCAGACCTTGCTGTAGGACTTGCGCAGCCAGGTAAACGAGGTGGGGCGGCCTGCTGCAATCTTGTCCCGGCGCCGGACCGTGATAAAGATGTAGTAGAGGAGTTGCCAGAAGGCGTAGGGGAGGGTAGACCAGCCGAGCATGGAGAGCAGGTTCGTGTAGGAGGAGGGTTTCGTGCCTGGCGGCGAGGTTTGGATGGCGTAAACGGCGGGGAATCTCGCGGCGCGGAAGGTTTCGGGGATAAGGTGGACGATGCAATGGAGCGTGGCGCAAGGCATGATATGGATAAAGAGCGAAGTGACTTTGTCCATTGAGTGAAAAACTAGAGAGTTGCGCCACATGATGATGGCGATGGCATTGTTGCCGTAGGCAAGACAGTAAACAGCCAGGAAGAGCCGCTTTGACTGCGGGAAGAGCCATATGCTAAGGATCAGAAGCATATTAACAAAGTAGCAGAGGTCGGCAAGGAAGTAATGCCAACCGCGCCGGCGGTAGTCGAAGAAGCGTATCGGCAGAAAGTAGAGCAACTGGACGGTGTACCAGATATGGAAGATCTCGGGCCAACCGCCAATTAGGTAGCCGGAGATGAAGATGTTCATCACGCCGCAGATGAACGAGATCTTCTCGCGCAGTGTGATGGATTTAGTATCATTCCAGCGACGGCTAACCTTCTCGACACTAGCGCGCATTCGTTTGCGATAGCGCTCCAGTTGCTCTTCGGCAGAGGGGATGCGACGGCGCCACTCGTCGACCATACGATCGCGAGCCAGGCGGCTCTTATGCTCGAGGGCTTCCTTGGATCTGCGAACCTTTTCCTTCTGTGCAGAGATGCCACGCTGGATCTTCTCGAGCTGTTGCGTCAGGGCGAGATTGTCGAGCAGGTCGAGCACGCCCAAGCGCTCTAGCGGCGGAAGAGGATCAAAGTCCTCTTGGTACGAACTGCTGCCGGAGAAGGACGACTTGCGCGAGAGACGGGGGCTCTTCGGGGCCGGCGATGGGCCGAGAGTCGGTGTTTCGATGCCATGCTCGACGGTTTCGGCGTTCGACTGGACATCGGGGCTGTCGTGGATGTCGTCCTCGGGGGAAGTGTCGACGAGGTCGGGGGTTGGGATGGCCTCGCCGTCGGTGGATGCGCCCTCCCACTTGTTGCTGTTCATGGACATGCTGCTGTCGCTGCTCGTGCTGCTGCTGCTGCTGCTGCGATTACCGCTGCCCTGCTGAGGGGCGCTGTTATTTTCTGGCTCTGTCATATCGACGACGTGTGCAATGTGGCAGCCTTGGTGTTGTCAACGTTTTAGGCTGCTGCTGGAGCGATGTGATAAGGGCTACCAGCAGGAGAGGTGTCAGTCATCAAGCTCCCAGAAGGCCACAAAATGTCTTGAGGGCGTTTCACGAGAGAGAAGAGCAAGAGAAGTGGGCTGAGGACAGATTTCATGAAAAGGCGGCGAGGCCCAAGGCAGATAAACATGCAATGCAAATGGATTTGCGCAGGGATGGGCGTATCAAAGCTGTGCAGCGACTTACATGCTTTTATTAATTAGCACCTTTCTGAGCCGTCAACCACTTAAGATCAAAGAAGTGGGCGAATAGAAGATATAGTGAATCACGCAAGTTGCAGCGGCGCCTTCGACGCTAAAAAGGAAAAGATAGGTAATACGTGAGCCAAATTCTCTGGGGAATCGCAGCCCAAAATAATCGAGAGACCAGGTGACCAGCGGATATGGCAGCCCCAGATCAACCTCGGTGGTGATGGTGGTGAGCTGCCTGGCGCTGTGGGGGAAAAGGGTAGCTTGTGAGCAACTGAGGCTTGTGATGCACATGCAGGGAGCTGGGCTTAGTGGGTTGCAGCCACGGAAGAAAAAAATGGAGACACTTTGTTGACGTGCGTCACGTTCACACAACCACGAACTACAAAGCCCACAACACCCCCGGCCGCTGCCTTGATGAGCTGAGCTTGGCGTGGCAGAATGAGAGCCCAGCCTCTGGGAGGCAGCTTGCAAGTCACACAAAACATGTTTGGAATTGAGAATTCCGTGTCGGGAAAATGCCCCTGAGACACCAGATTGTAGTAATGCCGCCGAAATTAGAAAAATCCTGGGAAAAATGGATTTAAATTTGATGGTCCTGTTGTAGAGTAGGATGCTAGGGGCGTTTGACATTATGGATCCCACCAACTCCAGGCTCATGTATGATAGGTACGTACCTAGTAATCCGGTAGTTAGCCCAACTTCCAAAGAACACCAAAACCTCCAAACGCGTTGTCATGAAAAAAAAATAACTTGTAGTGCCATCATCTTGATATACGACATTGACATAACAGTAAGCTCTTAGACACTTTTGGAAGACGCACTGTTTCGTCTTAAGTGGAAATCCGGAGTGGGGCATTTCAGCCCCAGGCGACATTTGTCTTTACAGACCCTAACCCTAACCCCAACCCGTGCCATGTGCCTGACGTGTCGCACCACACGAGACCCTGCTCCCCACCATCGACGCCAGTCGCGAAGCAAATTCACGGCCAGTCGCGATACCATCGCCGGCGGGACTCGACGCGATCAACCACCCACGCTCATCCATCTCCCGGCGCGCAGCCCGAATCCACGCGCCGTTTGACGTCTACAAAAGTATCCCTAGGTCCAATCCAGCGCCGTCTGCATACTTCTATGTCAGCACTGTTTGTCCCTGCCCGTCCCTCCTTGTCTTGACCCTAGACCTTTATATTACACGCCAGGCCAACGCAGAGCAAACAGCGCACTACTCAGCTCCGCGCGCTGGAGCAACCGCCGCTATGGGGAAGCTCATACGTCTCGAGCTTTTCAGTATGTGCCGTCAGATCTTCAGTCGCTCGTATAAAACCACTTCAGAAACTTACCGTCCCGCTTTTCGCTAGACTTTAAGTCCTACAAGGGCCACCACACCCTTCTATTCGGGGATTCATACTTCACATCCATCATCGGCCCCAATGGCTCAGGGAAATCTAATTCGTGAGTTGTGAACATGGCTGCGCTTGCTATTGTACCCAGGTGCTGACGCGCCTTTCGCCCATCTTAGCATGGACGCCATCTCTTTCGTCCTGGGTATCAAATCTTCCCACCTACGATCCAGCAACCTCCGCGACCTCATCTACCGTGGCCGGGTGATGAAGACCTCAAAGATACAGGACGATGGAACCACTGCCCCGGCTACCAACGGCGATGTCAACGGCTACGAGAACGGCGACGCTGGCGACGACGAGGATACCTCCCAGCGGACCTCCCGCAATGATCCCAAGACCGCATGGGTTATGGCCGTGTACGAGGACGATGCTGGGGAGTTGCACCGGTGGAAGCGCACCATTACGGCCAACGGCACCAGCGAATACCGCATCAACGACCGCGTCGTGAACGCCCAGCAGTACAACGAAGCTCTCGAGAAAGAGAACATCCTGATCAAGGCGCGTAACTTCCTTGTCTTTCAGGGCGACGTCGAAGCAATTGCCTCCCAGTCACCTCAGGATCTCACCAGGTTGATCGAGCAGATCTCGGGAAGCCTCGAGTACAAGGAAGAGTATGAGAGGCTGGAAGAGGAGGTCCGGCAGGCCACAGAAGAACAGGCCTACAAGCTGCAGAGACGTCGCGCTGCGAACTCTGAGATCAAGCAATATATGGAACAGAAACAAGAGGCCGAGAAATTCCAAAAAGCAAGCGAAGAGAGGGACAAGGCCATCATCGCCCATATCCTATGGAAGTTGTACCACTTCCAACGCGTCATGGACGAGTCGAGTGCACGAATCCAGGAGCACCAGGAGAACCTCAAGGAGTTCCGCCGTAACGTGGAGGCCTATGAGAAGAAGCTAGATGCTGCGCGCAAGGAGCAGCTCGCCGTTGGTCGCGAGGTCGCCAAGATCGAGAGAAACATACATGAGAAGCAAAGAAGCATCGATGACCGAAATAACATGCTCGTCCCCGTCGACGAGAAAATCAACCAGAGTTCTCAGGAGGCCGTAATGTTGCGGAAGCGCCTTGCCGATGTCAAGAAGGACAGGGACGAAAAGTCCGAGGTTATTCAAAAGCTGAAGAAGGACCTGGCCACAGTCGAGAAAGCTCAGCAACAGTTCGAAAAGCAGTGGGCTGAAACAGTAAAGAAACAGGGAAAGGAGCTCAGCGATGCTGATCGCAGGGAGTACACCGCCCTCCAGGCTGAGGTTATGAGGAAGACATCTGATAACCGAGCCAAGCTTGCCAACCTGGAACGGCAATTGAAAGGCGACGAGGTGACGGTCAACAGCCTGAAGGGCAAGATTGACAGCTTCGAGGCGACGATCGAGAAGCTGCAGAGTGAAGTCCAGACCATCAAAGAGCGTCGGGACGCCTGCCAGGACTCGGTCCTCCAGATCACGAGCGAGATCGATTCCAAGAAGAAAGAGTTCAACAGCATGCAGTCGGAGCGCATTAGGATTAACAACACGCATACTGAGCTCGAGGAGAAGCTCCGCGATGTTTTGAGGAGGCTGGAGGAGGCCGAGCTAGGGCGGAGGCAGAACGAGAAGGAGCTTAAGATGCGCAACATGGTCAGCGATCTGAAGCGGATATATCCCGGTGTTCGTGGCCGCGTCGGTGAACTTTGCAGACCCAAGCAGAAGAAGTATGACGAAGCCGTTATTACCGCCCTGGGCCGCGAGTTCGATGCCGTCGTGGTCGACACGGAGAAGACAAGTTTGGACTGTGTTCAGTATCTCAAGGATCAGCGCTTCCCTCCGATCACCTTCATTCCACTGGACAACATCAAGGTCAATACGTCCAACTCGGCCGTCAAGGGCATCCCTGGCGCCCGACTCACCATCGACACCGTCGACTTTGATCCCTCGCTCGAGCGTGCTATTGCCTATGCTTGCGGAGGATCCGTGGTATGTGACACCTTGGAAATTGCGAAAGACATTGTCTACAACCGCAAGATTCCAGTGAAGGCAGTTACCCTACAGGGATACGTGATCCACAAAACCGGTCAGATGTCTGGTGGTCGGTTACCGGAAGGCAAGGGTGGTTCCCGACGATTCGAGGAGCAGGAAATAGAGAATCTACAGCGAATGGCTGAGAAGCTCAAGGACGACATTGCCAAGCTCCCACCACCCAGTCGCAGGAGTATCGCTGAGGAGACTTTGCAAAACGACCTTGTTGCGCTGGAGCAGCGCCTTCGCATACAGCAGAGCGAGTTGGTCGCCTTCGAAAAGAACCTGACGAGCAAGCAGAAGGAGCTCGACAATGCTAAGAGACAGCTTAAGGAGTACGAGCCCAAGTTTGCCGAGAAGGAAGGCGAGCTGCAACGCACTCGGGCGACGGTTGAAAAGTTCGAGAAGGCCATTGCCGAAGTCGAAGATAAGATCTTTGCTAGCTTCTGCAAGAGGCTTGGGTATGAGAACATCCGCGCGTACGAGGCCCAACAAGGCAGTCTTGAGCAAGAGGCAACCCAGAAGCGCCAGGAGTTCAACCTGCAGAAGCAGCGCATCCAGAACAGCCTGGCTTGGGAGACGTCACAGTTCAATTCCTTCAACGACCGTCTGCGCGACCTCGAGGCGGCGATCAAGAGGAATCAAAGAGATCTTGAGAGCTACAAGCGAGAGAAGGAGGAGATCGAGAAAGCCAGGGGGGAAGATCTGGACGAACTGGAGGCGCTCCAAGAGACACTTGTGGAGGTGAAGTCAGACTATACCGAGAAATCCGACCGGGTGGCTGAGATCAAGCAAGGCCTGGATAAGAGGAGACGAGAGATCGAAGGTCGGCTCAAGGAGATCAGCAACCTGGAGGCTGTTGTGCACAAGAACAGCCAGGACAAGTTCGCACTCCTGCGTCGCTGCAAGTTGGAGCAGATCAAGATCCCTCTCAAGACAGGTTCGCTTGACGATCTGCCAAACGAGGAAGCCCTTCTCCAGCGGGATCAAGACGCCATGGATGTGGACGGTGAGGAGGATGAGGACGGAATGCTGGAGGCGGCCATGGATAACTATGGTATCGAGGTCGATTTTGATAAGCTCGAGGACAACCTCAAGGAGGACGATGACAGCGTTGAGCGTCAGCTCCAGGCTAGGATCGACGAGCTCACTGCCCAGCTCGAGAAACTCAACCCCAACCTCCGCGCAATGGACCGTCTCGACCATGTCAGGAAGCAGCTCGAACAAACAGAACAGGAGTTCGAAGCCTCCAAGGCCAAGTTGCGCCAAGCCCGCGAGAGCTTTCAAGCCGTTAAGCAAAAGCGCCTGGAGCTCTTCAACAAGGCTTTCACCCACATCCAAGAGCAGATCACCCACGTCTACAAGGAGCTCACGCGCTCCGAGGCCTACCCGTTGGGCGGCCAGGCCTACCTGGACATCGAAGAGGACACGGACACGCCCTTCCTCTCCGGCGTCAAGTACCACGCGATGCCGCCACTCAAGCGCTTCCGCGATATGGAGCACCTGTCGGGCGGCGAGAAAACCATGGCCGCGCTGGCGCTGCTGTTCGCCATCCACAGCTACCAGCCCAGTCCCTTCTTTGTGCTCGATGAGGTCGACGCTGCGCTGGATAATGCGAACGTGGAGAAGATCAAGAAGTATATCCGCGAGCATGCTGGGCCGGGCATGCAGTTTATCGTCATCTCGCTCAAGCCGGCGCTGTTCCAGGCCAGTGAGAGCTTGATTGGTGTGTATAGAGATCAGGAAGCGAATACGTCGAGGACGTTGACACTTGATGTGAGTGCCCCTCGGCTTCTGTTGTTTTGCTCTGAATGGCATGCTGACTCTTATCACAGCTGCGCAAATATAGGTAATTCCATGAGATGTTACTAAATGATATATAAGTGAGGGGTGGGGGGGGGGTGCGTGCACGGAGCTGAGACCAGAAGGCGTAGTCTTTTCCTCAACTCGTACGTTGCTGGATGGGTTAGGTCGGGGAAAGAATGGGGAGAGGAGGTAAACGGCATGAAGGCAGTTTAACTTTTCGTTTGATACAAAGAGATGCGGGATGTGTTTTTCTCATTGCCTTTGACATGGTGGTTTCATGACGGCATGGATGGAGAGGGCAAGGGGACTGGGTAGGCTTTTTTTCTCTATTCTATCTCTAGCAGGTATCTTTCCCCCGTTTCATCCACATTGCAGTGGTCGTCATCCTTCGGTAATTTCTTTCAAAGCAATTACCTAGTTCTTTTTACTGCGGCTTGTTTGTGGGCTGTGGCTGTAAATAATAAGCTCTCTCGCTGGCAATACCCGTTTACCTTATCCAACAGAATCCCTATCTTCAAGTTTTGATGCGGTACCTGCCTGGTTAGAGGGGGGCGATATAATTCCACCGAAGCCGTTAGTGTGTTTTTGACTCAGCCTTCCCTACGCAACCCAAAACTGGCACGTCATTCTGGTCGATGTTGGGATGTTTGGTGTTTTAAGACTGCTGTGAGCGTTGGTATTATTCGCATCCGAAGACCGTCCCCCAGTGAGCCTGGAAACCACACCTGTTTGACCAGTTGGTCCCACTGGTGGAAATTTTGGTCGCATGCCGGCAATATGACTTGCATATTTCGGCAAGCAATATGTCAGGCAGAAGAAAGCAGCGTCGCTGCGACGGTGTGAAGCCAACATTGCAAACAACTGCTCTCTCTCTACCGCCTTCCCCTCCCCAAAGCGGCCAACCAAATCTCGACATAATCTCGTGATGCCTTCCGATTCGAATTGTGAAGTTGTCAGTCACCCTTCACACAACATCTTCGAATTCCAGATCGTCCTCGTCAGCATCTTCTTCCTCCATCTTGAAGCTCATCTCCATAGTCCCGTTGTTGCCCTCAACCTTGACCTCGGCCGCAGCCCCATCTTCTAGCTTGACACGCTTGGAGGCAGGCTTGGAAGAGTCGTCATGTGCATCGACCATCTCAAATGAACGGGTCTGCGGCTGGATGATAGTCGAAAAGTTGGAAGTGGTGGGAACTGAGCTCTCTGTGATCCATGAGGGCAAAGCATTCTCCTTAAGCAAGCGCTCCTTGCGGCGCTTCTCCTCCAGCCTCTCCTGCTCGTCGTTGCCATCCGAGATAGTAACCTGCATGGTCTTAGGTCCGACATTAGCCAAACCCTTGACGGCAGACGGCTTGTTGTAGGTGGACGTGTCTACGGGCACACTAGGCGCCACCTCATGAGCCGCGTCGCGCACGATAGGGCGGGCATTGGCGAGTGCCTTCTCAAACGTGCACTCCGGCACGACTTGCTTGTCGATCTGCTGTAGCATGTCGGTCATGAACTTGAACTGGTTATTCATGCGCGACAGCTGCTGGTGGCCCGGAGTCTCGCGCTCCTGCGAGCGCTCTAGCACGGTGCCGCAGCGCTGGCATGTGAAGCCCAGCTGCGAGCACGAGTCGAGCACCTCGAGCTGCGTCCACTGGGCCTTGCAGCGCGGGCAAAAGTACTCTTTAGCCTCATCGGCCGGCTTGGCGATGCCCTGCATATCCTTGTCGGTCTTGTAAACGCGCCACTTGATTGCGTCGATCGTCTGCCGGTAGTCGATGTAGTAGTAAGTGCGGTTGACGGGCCGTGTCTTGCCCTGCTGCATCTCGGGGCGCGTGTGCACGACGAGGAAGCGTGCGTCGCGCAGGCCTGCGCAGAGTCGGTGTAGATCCTTGAGGTTCATCTTCATCAGATAGGCCAGCTCATCATCGCGCAGGACGGAGTGTGTGACGAGGGCTTCAATGACGAGGATCTCTTGGGTGGTGTAGAAGGCGCGCATCACGGAGCGCACGAGAGTCTGGGCGACATCCATCTCGGGCTACTTGTCGTCTTGTTGGTAGGATGAACGTAAAGGCAGAAGAGGGAAGACAGGTTCCTCAAAGTTGAGGATGTTGAGTGAGAGATGGAGCCTCTGCAAGAGAGCAGGAAAGAGGGCAAGGCAAATTAGATAAAAAACAGGAGTCAGTTGACCGGGAGATTGAGCACAAGTTGTGCTGACAGGAGGATGACGGGCTCGATATGAGATAAAAGGTTCAGAAGATGGTGAGGGACTGCACCCAGCAACGCGTGCGCGTCCCGTCTTCGGGGCGTCACACCCCCGATAATATTCTGATTAACACGATCTGATATTCAGGACACGGATAACGAGCGACTACTATATGCTTCTGATGGCCTCGGGCTGCTTGCGGCGATGCGCAAGCACGTATTAGACGTGGATGGGCTGGGTGGGATGGATGGGATGGATGGGTGTGAGAGGCAGCGGCAAAGGCTCGAATGCCAAAAAGGCCATCCGCAGAGCGCAGGGTTGTCCGACCCCGGACAGTCGAAGAAACATGCAGCGTTCCAGAACTTCGGCTGGGTCTGGCTTTGAGCCGCAGACGGTGGGGCTTAGACTGTGTCAACAAGCCATATACACTGGGCTGTGCTTTTACGACAGCCCCTCCTGTAGAGGTGCTGTTGCCCATGCATGTTTCGGTTGCTCCCAAGTAACTGCTACATCTACAGGCAGGGAACGATAAACAAGCACGGTCTAGATAATAGTGGCAAATCCAACATTTCCATCCGTATATGGATCCAAGCGCAGACGCAAAGTTAGCAATACTTGAGAGGACTGTGTGTTTAACAGCCCACAGTGTACAAACAATTATCAACACGGAGTACAGCACGTGTCTCCCAGTCTAACTCGGGCGTGTCCTCGCCTATGATTTGGTGCTCATTGTCTTATTCAAGGTCACTAAATTTCAAACAACTCTATGAGCATTTCTCAATGTCATAACCGTGCTCACACAATGCGGTGTTGTACGGTTCCGTCGTCTAGACCAAAGTCCAAATGCCAAGGCCACACCCCGCCAAGCAAGCCGGGGGGACTTGCTGCTCCAACCCCACGACCCCACCATGCCCCCCAACACGGGTCGCTCTGCACCAAGGGGCGTCCCCTCCTTCGTCATTCATTCATCGCTTTTGCCGTTCTTCTAGTTCCAGCATTTCTGGTTTGTTCATTGTCACTCTCAATAGAATAGAACATTTTCTCGGCTTCCGCGATCAATGCCTTGAAATTTTGGATGCAAGCTGTCAGCATCAAGGACAATTATTGTGATGTTTGTTGCCATTATTTCTGTTGCTCCTTCGATAAACCCCGACTCGAGGGAATACTGAACCAGACTTCAGATGCTTTCTCTGCTTGCCGTAGCCCGACCCGATGAGCTTAACTAACTGCGCGCCATGATTTATGGTTGTGAAGTGGAGCATGCATCATGTCTGCCCTTGATCATCCCAACTCCCTCGCCAGGACGCTCAACTTCCCCATCATCTTCCTCCTGCCCACACACCTTAGCGCCGACGAGCTAGAGGAACTCGAGGAGCAAATTCCAACCCTAACTAATGACATAAACGAAGCTGAAGTCATTCTGGGCAAGATCTTCCGGAAGGAGCGTGCTTTGTTCGAGCTCAGAAAGCTCAAACTTGCCACAGAAGAGATACAGCGGACGGGCGATGAGCGCCCGACGGCAAGATCCCCAGCTCGCAAGCGCGCCAAGCTGACGAGATCAGTTACCCACAGCTCTGGCATCGGTTCAGACACACTAGACTCAGATACAACTGCTTCGGTATCCGATGCCGAGATTCAACGCCGCTTAGCCGGTCCAGGCCCTGCCGAGCAGACGGTCAGGGTCGTAAGGCTGGCTTGGTTCACCGAATCCATCAAAGCTGGAAAGGTGCTTCCTACTAGAGATTACCTTCTCTATGAGGGTAGAAAGCTACGCACGGCTCCTGCAAAGCAAAGAGAGAAAACCTCTCCCGCGTCCTCGGAGAAGGCAGTTGAGGTTATGAAGCGCGCCCGGGCCGATGCGGAATTTTCTCCGGGAGAAGGTTTCCGGCCACCATCATCTCAAGGAAGAAGGGGAGAGACATATTCTAGTCACCCAGTCAAGCGCCCTCCTTTGGTCAGGCAGACGACATCAGAGCACGAGATAGACACCCAACTACCCCCGATCCCAGATTATCTTCACACCACATACTCGTGTCAACGGCCAACACCAGTGAATCCGCCAAACGAGTCGTTTATAAAGGAGCTTGAGAAGATCAAGACGGCCAGGACCCTGATGGGTGACCGGATTGGCGTGCGGGCGTATTCGAGCGCCATTGCAACCATCGCCGCCTACCCCTATGCGTTCAAGACTGCACAAGGTGGGTAGCGTCCATACCATATCTACCAAAGTGTCAATCCCCCGCTTAAACCCGTCACAGAGGTGGCGCGATTACCCGGATGCGGGGCCAAGATCGCGCAGTTATTTCAAGAGTTCAAGGACACGGGCCAGATCGCCGAGGCCAATGAGGACGACTCGAACCCCAGACTTGCTGTGCTTAAGCTCTTTTACGAGATCTGGGGCGTTGGAGAGACGACAGCCCGGAGTTTTTACAACAGGGGTTGGCGCGACCTGGACGATATCGTCGAGTATGGCTGGGATAGCCTGACTCGTGTACAGCAGATTGGTGTCAAGTACTACGACGAGTTCAAGCAGGGCATCCCGCGGGAAGAGGTCGAGCGCATAGCAAACACAATTCTAGAGCATGCCAACGCGCTACACCCGGGTTTCGAGATGGTCATCGTGGGCGGCTACCGACGTGGGAAACTGAAGAGCGGCGACGTGGATGTCGTGCTCAGCCACCGTGATGAAAACGCTACGCACAATTTTGTCGAGCGCATCATTGTGCGTCTCGAGGAAGCCGGATATATTACACACACTCTGACCTTGAGTACAGCCAACTCGGAGCGCGGCCAGATACCGGTCAACTGGAAGGGAGACGATCGAAGAGGGGCAGGCACCGGGTTTGACACCCTCGACAAAGCGCTAGTGGTATGGCAAGATCCGGTATGGACGACAGGCGAAAAGAGGAACCCCAACCCGCATCGGCGGGTTGACATCATCATCAGTCCGTGGAAGACGGTCGGTTGTGCGGTGCTGGGTTGGAGCAGCGGTACGACGTTCCAACGCGACCTGCGGCGCTACTGTAAGCGCGAGAGGGCGCTTAAGTTTGACAGCAGCGGCATCCGCAGCCGTGTAGATGGGTCGTGGGTAGATCTTGAGAGCGGGCCGAACGGCGAGCCGGCTCCCGACATGCTGACAGCCGAGAAACGGGTGTTTGAGGGGCTCGGCCTGGTGTGGCGGCCGCCAGAAGAACGTTGTACAGGATAGTGCATCGTATTTTGTATCTGCACTCTGTTGTCCCTGGATGATGATGATGATGATGATGATGATGCTGTTGAGGGTGTTGAGGATGGTAGTTTTGACATGTATGATGTGTGATAGCCAAGACTACGAGGGGAAGACCCCATGGCGCAATCTGCCGCGATGGTGGTTAGTCGCCTTCATCAGCCCTACGAACCCTGGAGGGGACCTAAAGTAGCCTCTTTAAAAGAGGTCCACTGCCCCGGGACTGACTCTCGGGAGCTCCCGCTCCCTCCAGCGAGGTCCCCTTGCACCATCTCTACACCGTTGTCGATCTTCTGCTGCGCGCCCGCCCTGAACCTGTCGGATATCCGGCCACATCAACCTCCAGCAGCCGTTACGCACGTGTTGGTATTCCATTTTGAAAGCACAACCCAATATTTTAACACCAGATGTGACATCGGAGTCGGCCTAATCCGCAGGGCTCGCGGCGACTTTCTTGTGCTCGGCTCTCGGAGCTTTTGACGTCCGTGCAGCCCACTGCACGGAGCAATCCATGGACCCCAGCCCAGCACCAGCGTGTCGATTGGCCCCAATCCATCCCCAGACGGGAAAAGACGCGATGTGGCCAGGATTCAGCAACCAGGTTACGACCTGTTTACGCAACAAACAAGGGAAGGTAGAAGCTAACAGAAGACTATCGACGCTAACGAATCTTATTTCAACGTCTTCTGTTTCCATCTAGAGCCTCATTCTACCTCTCCGCAGCCAAAACACGATCGCTTTTCATTTCATTCCAAATTCTACAGTCGCGCTTGAGACCAAAGACCCCGCCAAAATGCCCACTGTTGTCACCGTTCCGGACGAATACGGGTAAGCTCCCTCCCATGCCAGGACAAATATGGGGATCACCGTGACCCACGCCGTGGTGGTCTCAGTGCTTTGTTTACATGCTGATCTGAGCCGCCAGCTACGTCCTCCTTGCCGCCACTTCTACCTTCTTCGTCAATACCCTCCACGCAATCCTGACGGCCAAGGCTCGCAAGGCTGCTGGTCAGAAGTACCCCATTGCCTATGCCAGCAACGAAGTGGCTGAGAAGGACCGGAAGGCCTATCTTTTCAACTGCGGTATGTGCTTGTCCCAGAGTAATGTTACCCTTTACCAAACTCTTTTGGGAAAGCAAACAATCTCATTGAGCTTTCACCGGAAAGCTGTCTGAAGCCTAGCTTAGTCACCGTTCACAACCATGGGCACTTACCTCCCCATCACTACACAAGGGAACCATGCTGAATGATACAACATGCGTGTACTAACCTGCCACACGCTGTACAGCCCAGCGCGCTCATGCCAACTTTACTGAGAATCTGACGCCCTTCCTCGGCGCTCTGCTCATCGGTGGTCTCAAGTATCCCGTTGCTGCTGCCGGCTTAGGCGCTACCTGGTCCCTCTGCCGCGCCGCGTATGCCATTGGCTACTCGAAGAAGGGCCCTGAGGGCCGTGTCATGTAAGTCTTTTGTTGTTACGTACTGCTCATGTCTAATCGGCGGCTCTTGCTAATGACCTGCGAACAGTGGCGGCACTATTGCTTCTCTGAGTGATCTGATCCTTAAGTTTATGGCTCTGTCTGCTGGTGTTGGTCTTGCGCTGGGTTGGTAAATGCGGCTCTGTACAGCTACACCTGTCCGTATGTGCGACTTGCTTGATTTTAAACGTAAAGTATAGGGGTAATCAACAAAATGGTTAACACACGATTCGGGAACTGCTCTTGGTGCCTCCGTCGTTTTATGATCTTCCCCAAATACAGCTATTCCGAATATGCGTACAACCCGGCAACTTAGCAAAACATGCTGCCAAACAGCACTATCATTGTTGAAACAGAGCGTCGTCCAGTTGGTCAGGAAGTGTTGGTATGCAAGGCTGATGAAGATACTTGCAGGTATCTATCCTGGATCAAGAAAATGAGCAGCCTGTTGGTTGAGGACGATGTATATAGAGGATGTAATTAAGAACCAAGAAAAACCCTCCACTGCAGCCGCGTCAAAAAGTCGTGAAAAACCTACCTATGTATCTGTCATCTCATAGACTCCTGCGTTGCAGCAGATCTCGTTCAAAGTTTGAGTTCTCGAGTTTCCTGTCGACTTCGAGTTCTTGGCATTCCAGCATGTGAAGAGTGGGGAGCCTAACGCTATTACGGATGAGGCAGTTCCAAGCCACACTTATATGCCCACCGTGCCACATCAAGCCACGATGCCAGGGGCTGTCGGTGAGGTGAGACCCAGATACGGTCCGGATCTGGAACCTGTCCTTTTCGAAGAGGGGACAGCAAGTCAACATCTCCTGCCGAGCTTTTGGGTGTCGAGCGTTCAAGAGAAAGTGGCCGCATCTCGCGCCCATAGTCTTTCTTCCTATCCTACTGACAGCCACGCAATCGACGCGACCACGTTCGCTCTCGATTGGCCTGGTCTCAAAAGAAAGTGAAAGCCACAAAAAAAGTCAACGTTAGGTCACTATCCAACGAAGCTCCCCTGCGCCGAGGCCCGACCCCATCCCGCCCACCATCTGCGCACCCACTCGGAACTCCTGCAAGGTACACTTGCCGCTGCCATCGCGATGCCTTGCATCTTGCACAGAAGACTAATGTCAGCTAGGGTCTAGCGGTCCGCATTATTGCCGCCGATCGTTTGTCTTGCAGTCGTCCTATCTCCCACTCTTGAAGCACTTTCACAGACCACACCGCACGGGTACATCACCGACAAACACCATGGACTACGACGCCCTTAAGGAGCAGTGGGGTGAAGTTGAGGATCGCGATGGCGTCCGCCTCAGCTGGAACGTGTTTCCAAGCTCTCGCATGGTCCGCCTGTCCTGTTATAAAAGCTGTTGTCCGCTCCAGAGCTAATGCGCTCCCCAGGAAGCCTCCAGACTGGTCGTCCCCATCGGCGCTCTCTACACTCCGCTGAAAGAGAAGCCTGATACTCCCCTGCTGCACTTCGAGCCCGTCACCTGCAAGCAGCCTTGCCGCTCGGTCTTGAACCCTTTCTGGTACGTTCCTCTCTGGAGCTCTCTTGGAACTCCATTATCAGCCCAATGGCTCAAGAGTCGCACTGACAACCTGACAGCCAAGTTGACGTTCGCGCGCGCATCTGGATCTGCCCGTTTTGCCTGTCGAGGAACCCGCTCCCTCCCCACTACAAGGACATCACCCCCAATGCGATTCCTCCTGAGCTGCACCCCTCCAACACAACCATCGAGTACAGACTTTCGCGCCCAGCTCCGAGCCCTCCAATCTTTCTCTATGTCGTTGACACCTGCCAGGAAGAGGACAGTCTTGCTGCCCTCAAGGAGTCTCTGATTATGAGCCTCAGTCTCTTGCCTGAGAACGCCTTGGTCGGTCTGATCACATTCGGCACTATGGCCCAGGTTCATGAGATCGGCTACACCGAATGTGCCAAGTCGTACGTGTTCCGCGGCAACAAGGAATACACGGCAAAGCAGGTCCAGGAGATGCTCGGTCTCTCGCAGCCTGCTCTGCGCCCCGGCATGCCCCCTCAGCCTGGCAGGCCTTTCCCTACGGGCCCGGCTTCTCGCTTCCTCCTCCCTGTCACCCAAGCTGAGTTCCAGCTTACCAAGGCTCTCGAGCAGCTGCAGAAGGACCCTTGGCCCGTCACGAGCGACCGCAGGCCCCTACGCTGCACTGGTGTCGCCCTCTCAGTAGCCGTTGGCCTGCTCGAGACTTCCTTCCAGAATGCTGGCGGCCGCATTATGCTCTTCGCTGGCGGTCCGGCCACCGAGGGTCCCGGCATGGTGGTTGGCCCTGAGTTAAGGGAACCTATTCGCTCTCACCACGACATTGATCGCGACAATGTCAAGTACTACAAGAAGGCCCTCAAGGTACGTATTTTTCTTTCGCCCTTCTTTGCAAACGGGTGTGTTGACACTGCATAGTTCTATGACAACCTCGCCAAGCGGACAGCCCACAATGGCCACACTATCGATATCTTTGCCGGCTGCCTGGATCAGGTTGGTCTTCTTGAGATGAAGGGCCTGTGCAATTCGACGGGTGGCCACATGATCTTGACGGACAGTTTCACATCGTCCATGTTCAAGCAGTCATTCATCCGTATCTTTGAGAAGGATGCGGATGATAACCTCCTTATGGGCTTCAACGCTGTCCTTGAGGTGTTGACAACCAAGGAGCTGAAGGTCACCGGCCTCATCGGCCATGCCGTATCGCTTAACAAAAAGTCGACGTCGGTCGGCGAGACTGAGTGCGGTATCGGCAATACCTGCGCCTGGAAAATGTGTGGCATCGATCCCAAGTCGAGCTACGGTATCTACTTTGAGATCGCTCAAGGAGGTCCATCCCAGCATCAGCAGGCCCCGCAGAAGGCTATGATTCAATTCCTCACATACTACCAGCACTCGTCTGGCCAGTTCCACCTCCGTGTTACCACTATCGCACGGAATCTTAGTGGCCCGGCTGGTGACCCGGCGATTGCGCAGTCGTTCGACCAGGAGGCCGCGGCAGTCCTTATGTCCAGGATCGCGGTCTTCAAGGCCGAGGTCGATGATGGGCCAGACGTGCTCCGCTGGGTCGACCGGATGCTCATCAGGCTGTGTTCGCGGTTTGCCGACTACCGCAAGGACGACCCATCGTCCTTCCGCTTGGAGAAGAACTTTACCCTCTACCCGCAGTTCATGTTCCATCTGCGGAGAAGTCAATTCTTGCAGGTCTTCAATAACTCGCCAGACGAGACGGCCTTCTACCGCCACGTTCTCAATCACGAGGATGTTGGCAACTCCCTCATCATGATCCAGCCTACGCTGGATTCATACACCTTCGATCAGGAGGGCGGCGTCCCTGTGCTCCTGGACTCGACCTCGATTCAACCTACTCATATCCTTCTCCTGGATACCTTCTTCCACATCCTCATCTTCCACGGCGAGACCATCGCCGAGTGGAGGAAAGCCGGTTACCAGGATCAAGAAGGTTACGAGAACTTCCGCGCTCTTCTGGAGCAACCCAAGGAGGATGCAAGGGTAAGCTCAAGCCAAGCTCGCGTGGGTGTGACAGCAAATGGCTAACATAAACACTCTGTAGGAACTTATCGCCGATCGGTTCCCTCTTCCCCGTTTCATCGTCTGCGACCAGGGTGGCTCCCAGGCGCGCTTTCTCCTGTCCAAGCTTAACCCGTCTACTACACACACGTCGGGTGCTGGTGCCTACGGCGGTGTTGGCGCGGCAAGCGGGCAGACTATCTTCACGGATGATGTGTCCCTGCAAACGTTTATGGAGCATCTCATGAAGTTGGCCGTGAGCGGTACAAATTAGACGGTTGGGAAAGTGAGAAGGATGGAGTGTTATGTGAAGGTGTTATAATGGTTGACCAATATATTTAGAGTGGTGGAAAGTGTTGATTTGTGTGATTGTTTAGCGTCAGTGTTATTGAAAGTGGAATTCCCCTTTGCAGCGATGCAAAAGCTGTTTCTCTTGTGTCTGGTGAGTGTCACCTGGTGAGTTCCCATCGATCGGTACAAGATCGCGCCTGACCCCACATCAGTTTCGTGTGGGCTGTGGCTTGATGTGACCCCTGGTTGACGGCTGCCGCACCGAAATGCCTGGTCGCTGAGTCCCTAATGGACCCTGGGTGTTAAAAGTGCCAGTTCATTCAACCGCTGCATACAGCAACCATATAGCAAGATAAATTGAGTAAACTCATTCTAGAGGACAAAGTATGGTTTTTTTTTTTCACTATATCTGACGAGATTTGGTCCAAATACTTACGGTCTCGCTGAATCAAGAGGTAAATTTTCCTTCTGTTCGATGAGCCGATACTAGCAGGTTTAACGGGCCAGGTACTCCTTTCGTCTTGGTATCAGCTGTAAAGGTGGGCTCTTAGCTCTAGCCACACCCACCCGTATTCCCCGCTCTCCCAAAAAAATTCCAGCCACACATCCCAAAACTTTAGGGCAGCCAGGGAAAACCCACAACTGCGATTTTTTCGATTTCGCTGTCTTGATCCTCGGCACGGCTGCACCCCTTCCCACCAACACCATCCAAGTCCTCGTCTCTTAACCAGCCGCCAAGATGCGTAAGTTGTTGATTGTTGCTGCTGTTGTCGTTTTCTTACGGAATACTAATTCTGAGTATCGTGCAGCCCCGAAGTTTGACCCCAATGAGATCAAGATCATGTAAGGAGTTCCTCCTGAAAACACCACTACCCGCAGCGCCAGCAGCTCCAACAATCCGAACTCTCTGAGACGATATAACGCGCTTTCTGGCAGCGACTCTGCGATGAGAAGATAGAATTGGAGCTAACAACGACGCCGTTCACAGCCACCTCCGGGCTACCGGTGGTGAGGTGGGTGCCTCTTCGGCCCTCGCCCCTAAGATCGGTCCTCTCGGTCTGTCGCCGAAGAAGGTCGGTGAAGATATCGCGAAGGCCACTGCCGATTGGGTACGCAAAATCCCTTTTCCGGACATAACAAACGAGTCTTGAGCCACGGGAACCGATGTTCTGACGAGAAGGCGTAATCCCCCTTTGGGGGATGTGACGCGCCGCGATTGCAATACAGAAGGGTCTCCGGGTGACGGTTCGCCTCACCATCCAGAACCGTCAGGCTCAGGTGTCGGTCGTGCCGACGGCCTCGGCGCTCATCATCCGGGCGCTCAAGGAGCCTCCTCGCGACCGCAAGAAGGAGAAGAACATCAAGCACAACAAGTCCGTCTCTCTGGACGAGATCATCGAGATTGCGAGGACGATGCGGTTCAAGTCCTTCTCCAAGGATCTTAAGGGTGGTGTGAAGGAGATTCTGGGCACTGCGTTCAGCGTTGGTTGCCAGGTCGATGGCAAGAGCCCGAAGGCCATCAGCGACGCGATTGAGGCGGGCGAAATCGACAGTACGTTCTACTGCCAGTTTCCATGCAATATGTGACCATGCTGACTATATGCCACAGTCCCTGATGAGTAAAATGCTAGCTTACTCTTCTATGAATGGAAGGTCGGTTTGGGAATTCTTGGCATGTGATTAGGAGTTCAGGGCTTGCTTTGCATCAGGCTTGCCAGTCACGGCAAAACCAATCAAAAGAACGAATGTCATGGCCGAGTCTGTGATGGTCCGCCTGAGAGGGAGAGGCTTGTCGCCGGCACCTTTGATGCTAACCTGATCCCTACTTCCCCTTTTAGCGACGACGAGTCCCCCTATTTCATCCCTGGCTGTTCACTCCGGATATGACCGCTCTCCCATGGTCCATTCGGCTCTTTGTGTCCAGGAAGATTAATCGGCGTCCTACTACTCACCATGGCTTTCGTTGGCAGTCGTGCTGTGGAAGTTGAGGTCCATCATTTAGGTCGACATTCTTTCAAAGAAAAGCTTGCCCTTCTCCCTCCCAAACTGTCGAATTCCTGAGAACAGAGATAGTGCTTCTAAGAAGCATGGATTGCTCTGAACTGGTGGTTTGTCGTTGAAAATGGTTTTGACCGGTGACTCGGTGGACGCGTCAGTTTTTATCGACTTTCCAAAGCCAAAGGGTTTGAGAAGCTTGCTTCTGATCTAATCCTGCTTGTTGTTTGACTGCACTGTATTTTCGGTTGCTGTGCACGGTGACGCAAGCTTGTCATTTTTGCCACTTGTTCATGCTTCGTGATATTACCAGGAAAGTAAGCATTGGATGCGATTCATGTTCCATCCAGCGGCGCAGCACATCTTGGGTAGGGTCATCCAGATCCGGATGAGTGTGGATGGTTGAAGTTAAACCTTCATTGATTGGGATGCCAATAGCTTTGTTGATAGCTTGGGCTTGGAGCTTTTAGAGAACCCATAGGATTCAAAGAAATAACTCTTCAAAATCTTCCTACCTATCATTTTGAAAACAGGTTGGCTTGGCATGGTCTTACGGTTAGACACGTCTACAATAATTAAGACCCGGGAGTCTCAGCCAACGGAAGGAGCTCTATATGCACAGTGTCTGTAAAGCCCTTGAGTTTTCTACACATAACTTCTCCGTTGGTAACTATATGAGCAAAAGTAGGTTCTCTGGATGAGGTTTGAGTTGCCAGCATCTTATGCCCGCCCTTTAAGCAGAGCTCTGACGGTGATCATAATTTAAGCATTCCAGTTCCTGGGGGATCAGCCGCGGATATCGGTTTCGGAGCATGCGAAGTGTCTCGGTCGGTCTGGGAGAGATCTTGATGCCTTGTTCTAGGGAGCCTTGTCCCTCGGTTGGGTAAACGGTAGGCAGTCACATTGTGGTGTTTGGAACTTGGAAGTGTTTCTCGTTCTCAAGAACTTGGTTCCTACATAGCTCTCGAGTTCGGTGGTTCATGCTTATAATTTGAGAACCTGAGACGCGTTTGTCCTTTTTTTGGAGAAGGGAGGGGGCCGACCCTTACATGTGCCACATCGATGAGTTACATGCATGGTTAGACTCATAGTACAGAGAGAGGGACATAATCAATATCCAATACAAAACGGTGAATAGGCAACTGAATCCTGGTCTTTCATATATCATGTTCAATTGCTCCTGACTTCATGATGGAACAACTGAGACTGAGAATTTACGGAGCATTTTTGTTAAGTTGATTCAATGGGCTCACCATGATGATGAGCGTGATGAACATTTCTCGGCTGACAACACGTGTAAAAGTGGCTTTGCCCATACTGCGCTTGTTCCCCACACACCCCTCCTGAAACAGGGATGATTCCTGGGATCTTCATTTGGCTCGCCATGCAACTAGACCTTGGCGGTTCGATGGGTTACGTCTTGGAATCCTTCTTGTTCCGCAGCAGATGGGACATCATTTTGCGTGAGACCGCTTGACATAGCAATTTTTCTTGGGACACGCTTGATGTTACCATGATAGTCATATCCAAACTGCAGAGATCTGCCAGACAATATCTTGCCGAAAGCAAGGGAGGGAAAATGGGACATAAGATGGGATGCCGGCAGCACGGCATGGAAAATGGAAAAGCCAGGGCAAAAGCGGACCCACCCCCATGTCGGCCGGCCGTTGCTCACACCTCCCAGAAGCGCAGCCAAGGCCAGGGTAAGGCGGGAGTGGCATGCCGGCCTTCCCTTTTTTTTTCCCTCTTCTCTCCCCTCATTCCGGCGGCTGCACTGGTGATGATGTGTGTGCGTTTCTGTGGGTGTGCCATTCCTTGCTTCGGTGGGATTTTGGAGAAGGGGAATCCTCGCCCAGTGAGCTGGCTCGTCAACAAGATTGCCATTATAAAAAAAAAGAACACAGCAACCAGTTTTTTGCCTGGATCGGGATTAAACAAGTGTGCCTTGGCCGTTGAGAGGCTGGCTTGGGTAAGGTTCTTTCAGCCAGTGGGCGTGTAGAGTCGGGCAATCCGCGGGGTGACTAGGCCAGGGACACCAGACTCGTTGGCTCAACTTGGCTGCTGGCTGGCTGGTTGGTATGTGGTGTGCCATGCAGGCGAACGGCATGTTTCTGATCTGCTGCGGTTCAGGACAAGCCATGGCGGCGCGGTGATGGGGTCTGTGGGTGGTGATCTGCTGCAGCAGGGCAAGCAGGCATGGCAAGCACACGACCAACGGCGGACGGATGACGACGAGTGGGAGGGCGTCGGCACGAACAGTTTGCCCTTTCTTTCCGACGCTCGTATCCCAGACGAAGCAGCGAGAGCAAGTCTGGATGATGAAGTCGGGCTGAAGGATGGAATGATGGGCGTACGATGACGCTCTGCCTGAGACTACACTGGTAGCTGTGCGACCAAGTCGCATCGCACGGAGAATGCGTGAAGTGGTGCAGCATGGCTGACTCTGTCTGACAGAGCAGACACATTTTGGCGTCTTTTTGCACTCTTTTGGATGGCACCATGGACGAGAAAAGCCGCAGAGCGAGCAGGACTCTAAGGACGGCGACACACGCATCCGTAAACATGCATCACACATATCTTACACACCGCAAAACACGCCGTTTCGGCGACGCAATCCAGGGCGGCAGGTCATTGATCTGCCTTGCCGAGTCGTACAGAACTTGTCGCGGTGCAGTCTCCAGCGGCCATTCAGCGCCGCAACTGCGCTCCGGACGTCCCTTTACTTTGGTGAGTCTGTCCAGCCCAGAGTTCAAAGTCTGGGAGATCCAGAAGCATCGCTGGATTCCGCGAGTTCTTCGTCGAACATTGCCCTGCCTTCCCAGAATCATAGAGCCCCACGGCAGTGGGGCAAAAGAAATGGGATGGAATCTGGCACGAAGCATACAGAAACAACCCAAGATCCGTGATGCTCTTGTGCCGTACGAGTTCGTGCCGGTTGCCGTGGGTTTTGGTGCCATGGTGGGATGTATGGGTTTCCTGTTTCCCTAGGGGACCCGTTGACAATCCGTACAAATCCGTAGCGTGGCGATGGCTTGCTGGAGCGATTGATGAAAATGAAGACACGCAGCACACGAATGCAGTCAAATGCCACAGCCGTGGACGCACTCCATGTTGATCGCATGTATTCCGCATCCATCCATGTTCGGGAGGGTGACATGGCGTCGCGCGGCACACGCCTGACGACGGGCTGGAAAGGCAGTTCTGTGGTTCGGCCGGTAAAGGTGCGGTAAGGTTAGGGACATTGGCGATGCACGGCGATGCACTGCGATGCATCAGGGCCCTAGCGCGGCCCCAGTGGACGCCCTCAGCCTGGAGGGCAAGCTGCAATCCGCTAGCAGGCCTAGCCTGGGTACCAGTCGTTTAAGTTTGGCGGGCTGAATGGTGGGGACGGGCGGGCGCCGGAATGGTGGAGAGAATCCCAATCCAGCGGCCCAATGACCAGTGGCAGTGGCTCAGCGGCCATCGACCTGCCTGTTGACGAACCGGCAGTGTACCTAGATTCATAAGTACTGTGCTAGAAGGCAAAGTAAAGTAGAGGTATATAATGAGATGAATAGATAATCAACACATGTAGCCATGCCCTACCCTTCCTGCATCAAACTGCACGTCGGCGGCCAGTTGGTTCCGGGGAAGCAAACCGCAGACTGTTGTGTGCCCGATTGTGTTTGCGAAACTGGACATTTCCACTTTCGAAGCGGTGCTGTTTTTCTTTGGCCTGAGGCTGTTGGTAAGTCAGGTACATATCATACATACCAGCAGAAACCCTGAAAGACGCAGCACGCCCACCCTTGCGCGCAGACGCTTGACTGCAAGCTTCCATCCTCCTCAACACCCTGCATTCCGTGCCCGACAAACCGACAAGAAAAAATTAAAGGAGAACGCTGCGTGAAGCAAGTCCGAAGAGGACGAACACCTGGAATCTGATTTTTGAATCTGTACCAAGGAAAGAGAAAGAAAAAGAAAGGGACAGCACCAAAGCGAAGGCGCCCACTCCGACGCTTCGACAAACTTGGGGATCTGAGCCCACCCCGCGTTTCTCAGTTGCCCGGTGCCATCCCCGTTCCATCCAGGTTCACCCGGTTTGATCGCACACCTCTCTCACGGCAACTCCAGATCCCAAGATCCATCCGTCCTCGTCTCTCTATTTCATCCGATTTCCCTCAATTCCTTCCCGCGACCGCGATCCTCATTCTCACATAGACTTTTCTGCAAACTTCCTGCACCCTCGCACATCCGACAACACTGAGGTTGTAATCACCCGTGCGAAGAGAGAGAAAGAGGGGGGAGCAGACGAAGCAGGACGTCCGGGTTCTTCGATCGAGTCCCGCATTTTTCATCCGACAACAACGACCAACCTTCCTGCGAACCATTCACCGTCCGTTTCCATCGCTGGCTGGAACCGCGTTTGCAACACTGCGATTTCTACTGTGAGTTTCTGGGCGCCGCGCCGCTTTTGGCCGACTCTCTCGCCTCATCTCGCCTCCCCCGGTGATGAAGGACTGGCTTCTCGATGGCTGCTAAGCTCAACCCCGAGTTCGAGTCTTTGAACGAATCCGCCAGAGAATCCTGAGACTTCGAGTTCCTGCTTCGCACTCGATCGATTCCTCCCGCTGCTCAGACTGCAGACTGCCCTGACCGGAACAGGGCAATGGTCAACCTTGTCTGATGTTCCAAGACATCAGGCACACCAGGCGGCTGCCCTTTACTTCGTCGCTCCTTTGATCATCGCAACCGCACTGTTTGCCTCGCATGGCCGAGTTGGGCCTATCCAATCGATTCTGTCGTTTCGTTCGGTCGTGGGTTCTGACTTAATGAAGCTGTCGCCATGCTGCCCCTCCTGCAGACACACCATACGGTGCAACCCCAATTCGACTTCTTCGGGTCTCATCAACCCCATCATCTACGGTCAGACTATGCGTATCCTCATCATGCTCATCATTCATTAAACCAGTCGAGTGCCCGTGCAGTCCCGACTCGCAGCATTCCGTACGGCCACGGTTTGAGTCTGCACCGTTACAGCAACAGTTTTTCTAGGATTGGCGCTCAAGATCCGGCTGAGCACTCTCTGAGGCGTAAAACCCCCAGTGGGACCATCGACAATGGCTACGACGGGTCGCTGGGCAGCCTGGCCTCCGGGCCTCCTCCCTTGAAGCATATGATCGTGCCTGCCTCGACGGCTAATATCTTCCCGACCGCTGTGGCTCAACGGGCTGCCCCTCCACAAACCACCGAGCAATCCATCGTGCAGAGGCAGCAGCAACAGGACTCGGCCCAAGCTGCTTGGCCTCAGCCCTTCGCGCAACCTCAGCCAGCTGCCAGAGTCGGCCACGGGAACGAAACTTTGAACGGTTCCGCGGCGATGCCAAGGGCGTGGCCCGGAGGTGGTATCATGGACACAAGGCTGGCAAACAGCTCGGTGGGCTTCCTGCAGCAGCCCGGCTCCCGTCACAGCTTCCATTCCGTCTCTGACATGCAGACCTTGCTTGGACCGGGCTTCCAACAACCCTTGTCCCAACCGATATTCAATCCGGCAGGCTGCCAGCAGCAGCCTGCCAACTGGAGAGATAGCGGCTTCGGATACCGGCCTGCCGTCCCTATGCCGAATGGTTTCGCTCCTCCGAACCCAGCCGACAGCGTCTTTATGCCCGCACAGGCTCCTCCACTACCCGGTGGTCTGGTCAACCCACCGGGATTGGGTCAACCTCAACAATTTGGCATTGTGATGCCAAGCCACCCCCCCATTGACGATGGCTTCTCACGCTATAACCAAAGCCACTTGGCTCAACAGAATGTCGCACAGAACCAGCGGATGCCCATATCATTCGCTCAAATCCATTCTGGCGGGACTTATCCTCAGGGATATGCATCAGGGACTGTCGAACCGCATTCCCCAGCTGGTTTCCGCGAACGAGTCCTCCAGCAAGCCCACAGGGCGTATAGCGAGCTGTTGACATACATCAGTGCGAAGCGGTCGAATCAAGCAGCACACGCCAGCTCTGTTGCTTCGAAGTCTCAGTCTAAGCTGATGGTCTATCCAAAGGCCTCCGCAGCTCCCGGAACTTTTGTAAGCCGACCACGGACTTATGTTGCCCCGAGCAATCAGGTCGCGAGCTATGCGCAGCAAATGGAAGTTCAGGCATATGCTGCTAGGCGCCAGTCCTGGGTGGATAGTGCCAGTAATATGCTGTCTGGACAGGCTTCCTATGGCAATACAACGTCCTACATTACTACAGCACATCAGATGCAATTCCCTGATGCCAGTTCGCCCGTTGCGAATGCAAAGAGCTCTCTGGAGCTCATCCACTCGCTTTGTGAGCAAAGTGGTTGGAAGTGGATTGAAGGGATGCTCCTGGGTGGCTGCTTGCAGTATGGCTTAGAGCGTTATGAACAAGCCCTGGAGTGGTTTAGGAGAATTGTGAGCCTCGACCCAAGGTAAGTACCTCTTAGTTCCCCAGAGAACATCGGACGCATTGGGCTAACAGCTGCTAGTCACGTCGAGGCCATCTCCAACATTGCGGCAACGCTTTACTGCATGAATAGATTAGATGAAGCAGAACAACATTGGCTGCGAGCCATCGAACTTCGTCCAAGCTACCTAGAAGCAGCGGAGCATCTGGTATCTATTCTGTGCGCAGCGCATAGAAACCACAACGCCATCGAAAGGATTGAGTATGTTCAACGTCTCTTGCGGCTCCCAAGGTCGGATGTCCCCGTCGACCATTCTGTCGAGTCTGCCAGCGAAGCCGATACTGCTTCTACCGTGACAGCTGCCGAGGAGGCTCCGGATCATTATCTGCTAGATTCCGACAAAACCGACAGTCCTGAGCAGCGCTTTGCCTTGACTGCTGAAGACAAGGCACCAGGCTTTGGTTCGAGTGGCTATGCCATTCCCGGGAGCGAGAACGGTCGGATGTGCCTGCTTATTCACACGAAAGGAAATCTCTTGTATGCGATGAAGGACATCAACCGTGCGTCGGATGCTTTTGAAGAGGTGATCCGGATCAGTACTGGCGGAGTCCACGGAGTGAAATCCCTGATTAGGAAGATTCAGAGCTCCCTGTCACCATGCGACCCTCTGACCGGCCAGCTGCGGTCTTCGTCTCAAGGGGGCATTAGTGCGCCGCTCCTGCTCCCGCCGAGCAAGGCCAAGATGACGGCTCAACATGTCTTTTCCTCTACCGGTGGCCAGCTGCCCGGCTTTCAATACATACCCGAAGGGTCACACAAGAGATCAGCGGTGGCAACGACCAGTAACTCACTCTTATCATTGGCAAAAATCTTCCAGGATGCGATGTCAAATACTGGGCCCGCGCCCACGCTCAACCGTCAGCCTGCAAGTGTTGGGGACATCCTGGCCCTTTACTACCTCTCCATGTCGCTTCAAGAGAGCCCCTCCACTGCGAACAACGTCGGCATTTTGCTTGCGGGCATTCAGCAAACGATACCGCTCCAGCAACTTACCCCAGATGAACTCAAGGTCTGCCAGACCATTCATGGAATCGTCCCTGGAAGTGGTCTTCACCTTGCTCTATGTTACTACAGCCATGGTCTACAGCTCGATAAGAACCATGTGCATCTCCACACGAACCTCGGCAGCTTGCTCAAGGATGTTGGGCACCTTGACATGGCAATCTCCATGTACGAGAAGGCTGTCCAGTGCGATGGAACCTTTGATATTGCCCTGACAAATCTGGCAAACGCTGTGAAGGACAGAGGAAGGATAGGCGAAGCAATCAACTATTATAAGCGGGCTGTGGCTGCGAATCCCGACTTTGCCGAGGCTATTTGCGGCCTGTCAACTGCGCTTGGCTCTGTCTGCGACTGGAAGGGCCGTGGAGGTGTCTTACTTGAAGGTGGCAAATATGATCGTTGGCATGTCGACGACAAAGGCATGCTACTGGATGCTAGGATTCAGGGACAGAGCAGCGGGCTGATGAAGCGGGTCATTGACACAGTTGCTCGTCAGCTGAGGGAATCATCGCTTTGGGGATGCGGCTACCTGCAACAGCACACCATTACGCAGCTGGCCGCGCAGCTCAGGGAGGCCGGTGCTCTCCTCACAGATCCTGGACTGGACTTGGAGAGTCGGCTGAAGGAATGGGCTGGACGTCCGTACGAAGGCTATCGGATACTGCGTCTGGTTGAGCGTTCGACACGCGCGGCCATGCGCTTGTGGTATCTCGACAAGCTTAATGGCGTAACATCACACCCTGGATACCGCCGACCCAAGCCCCCTGCCAACCTCCCTATTCCATCGGCCCCTACCGTCCTCCCTTTCCACACATTTACCTGTCCCTTGCCGGCAAAGGAGGTCCGGATGATCTCCCAGAGGAATGCATGGAGGATATCCTTCTCCACGCTAAGGTCCCCATGGATACCATCCGTTGTGTACGAGCCGCCAGATCCGCCGAATCCCCATCTGAATGTCGGATATGTATCTTCGGACTTCAATAACCACCCATTAGCTCACTTGTTAGTGCCCCTATCCCTGCTTTTTCTATGTCGTCTTGGTGGTGAAGCTAACTGGTATAGGATGCAATCCGTCTTTGGCATGCACAACCCACGCCGCGTGAAGGCTTTTTGCTATGCCACTACACCAAGCGATAACTCGATACACCGCCAGCAGATTGAGCGTGAAGCGCCAGTATTCCGCGATGTAAGCAGTTGGTCGTCAGAGCGTCTAGTCGAGCAGATCGTCAAGGACAAGATTCACATCCTGGTAAACCTGAACGGGTACACTCGCGGCGCACGCAACGAGATCTTTGCGGCCCGCCCAGCTCCGATCCAAATGTCTTTCATGGGCTTTGCTGGCACGCTTGGAGCTGAATGGTGTGACTATCTGCTCGCTGACACGACGGCCGTTCCTCCCTCAACGCTACGCCCGCATCGCAGCAACCTCAACCTTGAGGATGTTTTCCGTGACGAGGCCGATGCTGACACGGAGGGCTGGATTTACTCGGAAAACCTCATTTACTGCCGCGAGACGTTCTTCTGCTGCGACCATGCCCAGAGCGCCGATGGCTGTCGCAACCGCGACGCCACGTGGGATCAGGAAGCCCTCGAACGCTGGAAGATGCGCAAAAAACTGTTCCCTGATTTGCCCGATGATGCTGTTATCTTAGGGAACTTCAACCAACTGTACAAGGTATGACAGCCTTTCTCACTTTTCGAGCTTGACGCTCATGTGTATGCTGACCTTTTTCTAGATCGACCCGACCACGTTCCGTACGTGGCTGCGCATCCTGGCCGCTTGTCCCAAGGCTTATCTATGGCTTCTTCGCTTCCCAGACCTTGGCGAGAGGAACCTCATGGAGACTGCTCGCGCCTGGTCAGGCAATGCGGTGGCCTCTCGCATCAGGTTCACCGATGTGGCGCCGAAGCAGGATCACATTTCACGAGCCAAGGTCTGTGACCTGTTCCTCGATACTCCAGAGTGCAACGCCCACACCACTGCTGCCGACGTGCTGTGGAGCAGCACCCCATTGCTCACTCTGCCACGGTATCCATACAAGATGTGCTCGCGCATGGCCGCGTCTATCTTGCGTGGGGCGCTGCCGCGCGGCCCGCTGGGGGACCAGGCTGCCCGCGAGTTGGTATGTGCAGATGAGAGGGAATACGAGGAGCGCGCGGTTGCATTGGCGAATGGCATGTCGTGGAAAAGGATCTACTACGTAGACTCCAGCACGGGCGGCAGTAACTATTACTGTGAACCTGTGGGCCGGCTGGGAGAACTCAGGAGGTTGTTGTTCGAAAGCAAGTGGAACTGTGCGCTGTTTGACACGCGCAGGTGGGTCAGGGATCTAGAAGAAGCTTATGAAAAGGCCTGGAGGAACTGGGTTGAGGGAATTCCTGGGGATATTTGGCTTTGAGCCTGAGAAACAAAAAGGATAAAACGAAGTGGAGAGGGAAACGATTGGGCCTGTTATTCCTGTAAGGGGATGACAGGCTGATCAAACGGAATTAGTTGGCGGCTGTGGGTTGAGGCAGTAATGAACCAGAGATGGTGGCCGCTGATGGCGAGGGTTGAGTTATGAGGTTCTTTAGCAGTGGGATCTTATTGGAATGGATGGGTAATGGGTTGGCTGGGCAGTGCCGGCGTGTTTCTCCAGATCTTATTATCTATGGGTTATAACATTGGGTTGAACTGGGCTGGGATGGGGCTTAGACTTGCTTATTTTGTCTTTATGTCCTTGTCATGTTTCGTACTTGACCCTTGAGTCGGTACGGATTATTGTTGTCTTGTTAGCAAGACGGTTTTTTTCTGGACGGCTTGTGCTGGATAAGTGGCTTACTCATCCAGTCAGGCTCATTTTCTTTTGTTTTCTTCTTCGCTATTCTTTACTGGAGGGATACCTATCACTAAAAGCTGCTTTACTTATTTAATCTCTGGTATGCTATTGCTCCGGAGAGAATATTCAACATGTATCAACCCCCCCCCCCTTTGGACTGAACTAGCATGTGCTAGTGATGACGCCAATGGTTGGATGGTAGTGTTTTGAGTTTCATTAGCTCCCTCCGTACGGTAAGGCATGGATCCAGCTTAACCTGGCAATGGTTTTGGTCTAGCATAAAGCTTAGTCTTGGATCTCAGTGGGATGGTCGGGGGTCCGGGTTCTCTCAGGCAAAACGGGGTTGTTTTGGCATATAACATGACTGGCAAGCGAACTTTGACGGATTCGGACGCATACTCTTGGGCTTCGGCGGCATAGTTTGGATATCAACTACCTGTCCACCACCCATCTAAACACCATATGACTTGTTTATGAGTTTCACACGCTTTACGGTAATCACTGGCTTCGTCAGAAACCTCAGCTCCTAGTCTGGGACTGGGAACATGGTACTTGGGTTTCTTGAGCAAATATCATGATAGCAAACCCCCAACGGACGGACGGGTTGGGCGAAGTCGGTAGCAATCTCTAGACTCCAAGTTGAAGTTGTCTCAACAACGTCTAGAGCCTGCTCTGGCACCGGCATCTCAATTGGATGTACCCACCCACTTCTCGCATTCTTCATTCCCTTGAAGCCGTCGTTGATCACACAAGAGCTTCGTCCAGCTCAATGCTAAACATCACAAGTGCAAACGATGGGCTCAACAAAGGAAAGTTTATATGCAGCGGTTAAGTAATTTCGTTCCTTGTTTCGTTTGAGAGCTCGGCCTTCACCATAAACAATGAGCTTCCGCGGCAGAGCTACAGCTTAGGACGGACTGTCTGTTCGTCTAAGGGTCCAAACTTCTTCCATAGATCCCTAAACTCTATAGTCCACTCAAGCAACGGACCTCGCGAGTCAAACATGTTTCTCACGCTGCTACCAGCGTTATGCTTCTGTTACAACTTTGAACATGGCCTTGCTAAAGAATGATTATGCTCATCAGGAAAAAAGAGCATGTTTGATTCATACATATTTTGAACCCTAACTCTTCGCCAACCGTTTCCCTCTGTAATCCGCTAAGGCAAAGCGATGTGTGGAGCTTTGATTGGTGTCGCCGTTTGTCAAAAGTCGAAGGATGGATTCAGGACATTACATTCAGATATTCCCATCAAGGATTCTGCCAGCCACCTGTGGGTTTCCTTCTCATTGCAGAGGGCTGGCAGGCCCATGTCGGTTCAGCTGCGATATGTTGGAAGCGCAAATTTCCTTCCCTGTCCAACCACAGTAGGGACCTGACCTGGTCCCAGGCCTGGGTTCGAAACACTCAGTGCCAGGGTACCCAAGACTTAGTGATTCGGAACAACAGCCCAACACAGTCGTACAAAAACGGGAATTATCCCATTTTCTTATCCGCCTTGGATGCCAAGGAGATCACACTCACCTCGGTCGTCTCTCTTCGAACCCTTCGAGTGCTGTCTTGGTGTGCTGCATGTCTGGAAGCGAAGGGGATGCCGAAAGATCCAAGTGATGCAATGCGTGTCATCCCGTCTCTTGCCAACTGGGTCAACATTCCGCAGAATGTCTATCTTGGGTAGATGCGGGCTGTCTTTGTCTCTTTTTTGTTCTCTTTCAGAACTCCTTAACTCTTTCGAGAGATGTCGAACAAAATAAAGGTTACATCTATCAAATCATATCCACGTAGTCACATCATTAAGCTAGTGGCTTGGGTTAGAGACACTGAACGAAACCATGGAACTATACGTAGTCAACTCCGAGAAACCTTACACCTCTCTGCAGCCATTCTACAGATCAACTCCGGCTCATGATGTAGTGTATGCAGTCTCATCCCCGAGGGTTAGTATGATTTTGGGCCTCAACCCATACCCTGTCTCGATTCATTCTTTTATTCTCTCTCAACAACACACGCAGAAGCAATCTTGGTATGAGGGGTTATTGATGCAAGAGCTAGTTGGGTTGGTTTTTTTTTTGGG
>Ga0065720_1019216_pt1 | contig 32448 bp, 26 predicted proteins | sample Thericmetagenome_FD_59107 | JGI IMG/M metagenome (GOLD analysis project Ga0065720, IMG submission 59107) | Thermophilic microbial communities from the Joint Bioenergy Institute, California, USA of rice/straw/compost enrichment - eDNA_2 v2... | ecosystem: Engineered > Solid waste > Grass >... | reverse complement strand
GGTAGTAGTGGGACGGGAGGGAGGCAGGATGTCAGTCCGGAGAGGATGAGAGCATTGGTTGCTGCTGCGGCGGAGTTGAGGATGAGGAAGGAGAGGGAGGCGAGGGAGAGACTAGAGAGAGAAGAGCGGAAGAAAAGGGAAGAGGAGGGAGAGAAGAGAGACGGTTAGGGGGTTATACCTGAGCGGTCAAGGTCTCTTGGATGCGACGGGCACAACTTTCACTTCGCAGTTACATTATTACTTCAAGCAATATCAGTTACAGCGACCATATAGCGCTCAGCTCTTTCCATCATACTTTTTGAGGCAGGTAGTACTATTAACACACACAAACATATATACACAACAAGCATGGTAAAAATAACCAAACCACACCCAGCCTCAAGTAATAAAAAAAAAACCTCATCTCGCCCCTACCAGAATCTCGAAGCCCCATTCCAAGGGGCACGTCTCCTGTCCTGTCCTGTTTTCGCTTGAGCTGAATGTCTAAGCAGAAGCAATGGAAGATAGAGACAACGACTGCGTGATAGAATGGATACCAAAACAAAGAGAAAGCAAAGAGCGTTAAGAGATAGATGCTTGATAGAAAAGTGAAGAGAAAATCGAAACGAAAGCCTTAACTCCCACCAGCGCCGAGCCTCGACCAGGAAGGAAATGTATCCTGTGCTCTGCTAAGTATACACATACCCTCTTCTCCTGACCACACAGAAAACAAAACAAAACAAAGCATTAAACAGCAGGTCAGCAGTCAAAGTACGCCGAAGCCAGTAAGCCAGATTAAGCCGCAAATCGCCAAGCCGGCACCCGTCCTCAATCTCGATGACAGCACTTCATGCGTGTCAGTACGATATATGAGGATAAAGACGCCAACCCGGCAGGGGTATCAAGCCCATCCCGTCCCGCCCCATAATTGCGATATTAATACCCAGAGAGCCCATGCAAATCAACCCAGCCATAAGAATGCTTCAAAGAGAGAGAGAAAAAAAATCGCTCCGTGACCCGTCCCGTTTGTCCGTCCATCCGTTCTATCCCGCCCACACAAGCGTAAAACCAACGCCAGTCGGTCGCTCAGTCAGTACCTCGATCGGTTCTGTTACCTCCCGATCTGGGAAGATCTTAGGTAGGCCCGATGCGAAATCAAGCCTCCTTCCTCTCCGCCCCCATCTCTCTCCCCGAACCCTAGGCAGATTCCGGCTTCGTCTATGCTGGAGCCTCGGTCTTGAATCCCTCCTCAACCCTCAGCTGACTCCTCTCCATCTCTCCCTCGGTCTCCGTCCCAGGTTCTTGCTCCGTTTCTGTCCATCCCACGGTACTCATCCCCTCATCAAACTCCCCGTCAATCCTCTCCCCAACCTCCGTCTCATCCCCCTCATCATCACCCACTGACGACGAGCTCGACACACACCCCGACGCACACGCTGACATGTAGTCACCTGCGTCTGCAGAACCCGGGTTTGATGAGGCAGATGCGGTAGCCGATCCAGATCCGGATGAAGAGGAAGAATCGTCCCCGTATTGTCGGTTATCAGTCTCGGTCTCGAGCATAGAGTCCTCTGGGGCAGCCAAGACCTTCCTAGATAACCCCCTTCTCCTCTTTCCCTGATGATGATGATGTTGTTGATGATGAGCTTTCTTCCCCTTCTCTTTCCGTTTTCTCTTCTCTTTCTCGGAGTCTTCAGAAGAAGACGACTGCTCATTATCCGACCACATTCCCAACCGACGAACCAACTTTGATTCTAGCAGACTGACCAATCTCTCACTGTACTGGTCAAGCAGTGACTCAAGCATGGCCTCGCTGACAGGAGCCTTAGCATGTTCATGGCCGTGGCGATCGCAGGTCTCATCAGACTGAACACCATCCCCAAGTCCATTACCATTCTCCCCGCGATGTCCATGATATCCATGGGAATGCGAGTGCCCGTGATGATGATGCCGGTGCCCGTGACCATGTCTAACCCTCGTACGGATAGCCCTCTCCCCCAGCGCCGCAGCCGTGAGTCTCAGCTCTGAATCCAACTGCGCCAGCAGGTCTGCATCAACGTCGCCGCTCTTGTCTGCAGATAACTTCTTACGAAACGCACGTAATTGACGGCATGTCTGCTCAGTGGCCATGCTGAGAGAGCCATAGGTATACTTAACGGCCGGGATCTTGCTGAGACTGCTGCTGGTAGTTTTGCCGTTGGTGCCGGTCGTCTTGGTTGCACGAGTCCGGGTTGTAGACTTCGTCGTGGTGGTGGTTGTCGCACCGTTGGTTGTGCTGTTTGGTGCTGTAGCGGTCGTGGTAGATGCCGACGAGGACGAATTCTTACGTGATGGAGCCGTGGTGATCGACGCATTGGAATTGCCATTAATAGGTGCAGAAGTGCTCGAGGTATGCGCTGTAATCGCATTTAAAACATTCAGCGACGGCCTGCTCCGGTACACGCTCCGCAACGACCCTGTAGCTGACGCCGACGTAACCGCCTTGGGGCTTTCAGACGGGGGCGTCGGCGCATCAGCAGACGGGCTGACCCGTCCCGAGGATGGCGCTCGCGTGGCCCGAGAGGGTGTGTCTTCGGCCGTGGCAGCGGCTGGTTGTGGGGCAGGTCCCTGAGCCGTCATGTTGTTCGTTGTCGTCGGCACGGGTGTCGCAGACGGGCTAGCTTGCTTTTCACTGGAGTTCGGGGTACGAACAGAAGACAGGGGGACGTGAAAACGAGATACACGACGGGAGTTTGTGGTGCTCGCAGTCGGAGTGTTCGGGGTATTCGCGGCACCACGAGGGGGCGAACGACGGCCAGTGCTCGCCCCCGATGCGTTTGCCGACGAGCGCTGGAACTCGGCCAGCTCAGCCTTCGACAATACCCGACGAAGCGGCGGCCGCGCGGACGTCAACCCAGGCGTTTTCTCCGGGGAGGGATCTCGTTGACGAGACGACGTTGTGGCAATTGGTTCTTGAATCTCCAGGCCCCAAACCATGATCGTCCCATCTTCACCCACACTAACCACCTTCCGTCCCGTTTCATCCGTGTCGATCAGAACAACCCCGTTGATTGCTTCCGTGTGCCCCCACTCGCGGTCGAGGAAGGCCCCCGACAGGGCCTCGTATATTCTAATCGACTTGTCCGTGTTTGAAATGCCCAACAAAAACGGTACGTCGTAGCTGCCGATCAGCCCGTAGGTGAGCGACTCCAGAACGACTGAGTCGTGCCCGGCCTCATCGCTGCATTTGAACGAACTTAACAGCCGCCCGTTGGCCGCATCAAACTGACACACGGTACGATCCAGAAGCGAGACAAAGATGCTCTTGTTGTCCGGCGAAGTCGTCATGGACGATGGCGACGCCCGCAGGGAAATCGTCTTGAAGGGGATGGCTGCGATAACGTCGGGCTCGCCTTCCTTGGACACCAGATCGTAGATCTGCAGCGTCCGGTCGAGCGAGCAGGTCAAGACCTTGTCTTCAGACGGGATAAGGACCTGCACGACTTTGGCGCTGAACTCGAGCGTCTGGAAATGCTCGAACTCGCCTAGCGGTGACGAGGAACGATGAAACAGCTGGACGGTCCGGTCCTTACCGCACGAGGCCAGCAGGAAGCGCGACTCTCCCTCCAAGACGGAGATGTCCTGGAAGTCGGACGAGTGTGCCTTGGTCTCCAGCAAGCACTCGCCAGCGGCTACGTCCACGATCCTCAGCACGCCCAGCTTGTCTCCCGTGATGAACAGGGTGCCGTCGTTGGTTGCCTTCGCAACGACGAGCTGGTTCGCAGCGTCTGGATCGCTGCCGCCGGTGCCATTGGGGACGGGCTGTTCGACCTGCTCAATGGGAATATCGAGGGTCGCCTTCACCAGACCGCCCATGTCCCAGACGGTTACGCGACCAGCGCTGGACCAGGTGAAGAAACTGGCCCCTAGCGAATTGGAAGCAGCTAACCTCTGAATCCCGACGACAGGGTCACCGAGGCCCGGAATAGGGATGCGAGTCGTGCTGCTATCATCCTGGGAAGAGGCCAGCATGGCATCCGGGCTCCATATATCAATGGACCGTTTGCTGTCAATCGTCACCAAGTGATCGGCCAGGAAACCCATGGCCATGAAGCCGGGCACCATCTGCGATGTGCGGATGGTCGGTTCAGGGGTACCAGCCAGGATGCTCTCCAGGCTAATGCAAGCAAGCTGGCCATCCTTTCCACCAATATACACGTTCTCCCCTCTCATGGAAAGACAGCTGATGGGGAAGCTCAGGTCCAGCAATTTAGCAAACTTTGGCTGCTTCCCGGTATCCTCCAGCAGACACACGGCGCCTGTCTCTGAGCAGATGATGGCCTTCTCGTCCGAGATGGGCAGGGCACAGCAGAAGGTGGCCTCCAGCATGGACCCAAGTAAGATATTCCTGCCTTGTAGGGGCTGCTTCTGCGGTGGCTGAGACGGCGGGGCAGCGGTCATGCTGGAAGATGCTGCAGCTGCAGCTGCAGCTGCAGTGCCAACAACAGTAGACGAAGCACTAGAAACCGAAGATGTAGCGGCTGAAGCTGAAGCAGCACTTGCCGAGGAAAACGAAGCTGGGGCAGAGGAAGAGCCCGCCGTCGAGTCCCCTTGGAGTTTCTGTTTCGAAAGGGAGTTCTCAGCAGTGTCGTCAACGCGCCAAAGCTTGACATGGCGCACGCCCAGAGTAATTAAACTGGGTCCCATCCACACCATGTGCTTCACGAACGAGGTGCAGCGGTTTTGTTGAAACAGCTTCATGGCGCCCGTACGTGAATCGACCTTCCACAGGTACAAGAATCCATCATTGGCTGACCCAAGAGAAGCGAGGTACTTGCCGTCGGGTGACCAGGAGACGGCACGAACGCCAAAGGTGTGTTCGCTAATGGACACTAATGGTATATCAGAAGAAGCTTCTTGTAGGCTAAAAATAAGTACGCGCGGGGCATAGCCCGTCTCGCCAACAGCTAGAAAACGGCCATCGCGGCTGAGGGCCAAGCATGTGGCAGCCTTGATGCGCTCACGGCTTGTCCATGTTTTGGAGGTAGGAGACGACTCTGACCAATCAGTAGTCTGGTAGGTTGTGCCATCCCTCGGCGAGGGCGCAACGCGCCCTCTGCTATCGCTCGATTTTGGCGTCGAGGACTGTGTGGACGAAGGATTGGAGGCCTGGGAGGAAGAGAGTAAAGGAACGGCATTGGGTCTTGCACGGAAGAAGCGTTGGGAGTAGCTGTTCTCCGAGACATCGACAACCACGACGGCGCCGCCAGCTATGTAGGCGAAGGACGAGTTGACGGTGTCAAAGCCGGTTGGCGAGCAACAGGTAGACCCTATGACGCGCTGGAGGGTCAGGCAGCACGATTCGGGCAGGGACCTGGAGCGATGGCCCCGCGCGGAGCGGGATGAATAAGGAGAGTTGGATGTTGTGGGCTTAGTCCGGTTCAAGGGAGTGGATGCCATCGCGCTCTTTCGCCATGGACCGAAAAGGTATAATATTGACTGGCGAGGATGTGAAGCAGGCGGCGGTGTAAGTTAGCCAGGACGTCGAGACATCGGCTGGACCACTCGAGCACAACAACAACAACGTAGAGGGAAAGGTAGTGAGAAATCAGGAAAGAAAGAATCTGTCTGGTGTGTTGTCTTGGAGTCGAAGGGGGTAAGTTCTAAGGGATGATCCTGGATTTAGCAGCGATGAGATGGTATATGGTTCGGGAAGAGGGGAAATGTGCGTGCGGTAACGTGTGTGTGCGCGCTATGTGGTATGGTATGCGGTATGCGGTATGCGGTATGCGGTATGCGCTCTGAAAAGTGCCTCTGTGGTCCTGTATGTGTATCTGTGGCGTGTCTGTGTGCTTGTGTCTCTGCTGAACGAATGATGGCAGAACACGGAGAGGATGTGAATGTAAGGCAAATGTGCCGGAGTGCTTGATTTGTTGTTTTCAAAGGCTACAGCACGGCGTGTTGGTCAGAAGGTACGGGCTGGTGCAGAACAGGTATGAGGAGCGGTCCAGGCCAGCACAGGCAGCGGCAAGGCTGGATGGACGGATGGAAGCAGGCACGACAATAGCCGGTAAAGCAGGACACTTACAGCGACATCAAGGACGTGGTGCAGCAAGACAAGTCGGCCTGGATCTGTCTCGGCACCTTTGTCGGTTTGGACTGTCTGGAGGGGTATCGGACTGTCTGGTTTCAGGGACTGATGGCGGCAATGGCTCTGACGAGAGTCGGATGCCCGTATTGTCGTTTTTAATTATGGTATTGGGGCTGTCGGGCGGGATAATCGCGATACCTGCTGCACGTCACACCAGACACCCGGACGCAGTCGTGATAACTAAGTAATGAGCACAAATGAAATGAAAAGAAGTAAAGTACAAAAAGTGCGGTTCTAAGAATGGATTGTCAAAGTCGATGAGTGAGTGAATGGGTGTTGGTGCAGTGAATGAAAGCCCACATCCACCGCACAACTCACCACAGAGTTGGTCCTGCCCTTGAAAACCTGGCTGGCCTTGTGCCTGGCCGCTTTGCCGGGTCGGGTCTTTTTGTTGTGGCAGGGGTGGGGGCACATTTTAGGTTCCACTCACCACAGTCTTGGCGTGGTAAGCTCTGCCGCCTGGCTGGCTCAGCTGGGGATCGAGGGGAACTGTGGCTCGTCCTCCTGCTCCATCGAGCACCCAGCCTTGCCTTTTCTGTCGGCCCACCGCTGCTTTTTCTTCCCCAGCTGACCAATCAGACTGCGCGCCTGATTTCCAGCGGGCAGCCGCGGTCGAGCGACAAGTGACAAGCGAAAAGTCACCGATCCATTCCCCATTCCATGCAGCACAGTACTCTCTCCATGTTTTTTCCCTGCCGCAAAGTCGTTGGGCATCCGCGCAGCAACACATCCGGGTTCGGCGGACTCGATCAAAGATCCGCGAAGATCGGGGACTCTGCACCTCAGTACCGCAACTTAATTGTGATCTCGAGACGTGTCGCTCATCTAGGATTCCAAGGAAACCTCTTGGCGATGGTTGATGGCGTGCCACGCATGCGGAACTCACCCCACGATGCCAGTGAGCTTGACCGCTGAGCCGCGACGTTGCATTAGCGCGGCCCGGCCTGCAGCCAGTGAGATTGAATGGCAACTGCGCTGCTGTGACAGCTGGATCGGCCACCGCAGCTGGGCTGGCCTTGTTGGCGATGATATCAATGGACTTTCCAACGGACATCGATGAACATAATGCAAATTTCCGGAAGACATTATGTAGATGATGATGTCATACCGTAAGAGAACAGTATCATGGATATTCAGTCTTGCTTCCCCACCTCCAAACATTGTCATGCCAATTCAAAGAGTATCATGTATCTATTCACATAGGCTGCTGATTTTTTTTTTGACAGAGCGCCTATCCCATATGCAATGCCAAACGCCATCCCCATGCAATCCGTACAATAGGTAAGTGAACGGGAAAAAAAATCCCAAACAGAAAACATTTAGGCATGATCCATATCGTACAAGTCTCCCATATGTTGCCAAACATGCATCCAGTCGACCAGTCACCTTTTCTTCCCGTCTAGCAGCTCTGTTCTGCTTCTGCCAAAACCCCTTTACATTCGCCTTATCCCTCTTATCTCACTCACCCAAACTCAACACCCTTTTAACCCAACATATTCTTCGACAACTGTCTCTGCGCCTCGGCCCTGGCCACTTTATCCTTATGTGTTGGCCCGCGCGGTACATTCCAGTACGGATCGCGCACGACTCCCTGCTCACGCCATCTACGCGGCGGCTTCTTGCCGAGCTCGGCCCAGCGCTGCCAGACCCGAATGCCGCGCCGGAACCAGCGCTCCTGCCGCTCCAACTCTTCCTCCTCCGTTGGCTCCCACTTGCTGCGCAGGATGCGCCGGATGGCCTCGGGCGAAACCTCAAACTTCTGTGCGAGCACGGGCGTCGTGTACTCGTCGGGGAACGCCTTGTGCAGCATGCGAATGCCGACAATGGCGTCGGGGGAGAGACGCTTGCGCGGATTCCACCCCTCGGGGAATTTTTTCTTGAGAGCCTCTTTCTGGATCATCCAAGGCTCTTTCTGCTTTTTGGGTTTATCGTCTTCCTCCTTTGGTTTCAACTCTTTTGCGTTCTTTGCCGTCTTCTTCTTTTTTTTGGGCTTGCTCTCCTCGTTTCTCTCGTCCAACGTAGCGGTAGGCCTCTCTTCAGCCTTGGGCGTTGACTCTGCCTTTGACTCGGACGAGCTAGTTATTTCTGACGCTGTCGCCTTTGCGGGCTCGCCGCTTTCGGCTTCATTATACCGAGCACATGATGTGTGAAGGAATCGAGGGGAAAGCGCAAATCTTGCTTCGGGGATGATTGGCTGGTTTTGTGCGGCGAAGACTTGTGAGAAGATAAGGCGCGTTGCTGCTGGTGGCGGCCGGGGAGGGGCATGGATCTGGGCGATACTTCGCACAAAAATGCGCAGGGCGGCTGTACGGCAGGTGCAATCCATGATGTGATCTCAAAGAGCGTTCCCTTGTAGAGAGAGAGTAGGAATGTCGCTAGACAAGGCGCTTTAAAAAGGGATATTAGAAGCACAAATTTGGGTCGGGCGTTGAGAAGCTCTGCAAACACTTCGATGTGAAAATTTCCCTGGGCCAAACTGCATCCCCAGAGTTCCGGCGCGCCACGCTGTTTTGGGTGGAGATCTGTGGGGCAAACTACCGAAACGGCCAGGAACCGTTCGACGGAGGCCGACCCGTCATTGGCCCACAGAACAAGTGGGGCTGTGCTACTTCAAGAAATAAGTAAATGATGGATGGTAGGAACAAGGGACCAAACTTTAAATGTGATATCAAACTGAAGCAAGCAGATGATAGATGAGTCACAAGGAATGTTAATTGTACAAGGTCTACTTTTCATAGTTTATATAATAGCCCGTTTCTACTTAGCTTCCCGTGTTGACTGCGAAGATGAGACCTATGTCGGCAGCAGAGACATGGTATGTCGGAAAAGCCGGGACTCACCATCACTTTTGGCTCCACAAGTCGACCTGTTTAAACATGATTAAATACACTATATAGTGAGCTACTGAACGCTCTTCAGTGCTGCCCAGTGGTACGTGGCCTGTGCACGGTATTGGTGCACTTAGCTCCCTGCTTCCATCCCAGCAAAACATGGGATGAAATTGAAATACCAGTTACAACTCCCAACAGTCACAAAACTCTCACCAACCAGCGCACATCTCGATAGCTGACCGTCTGCGGAATTGAACAACGATATAAAAAGAAAAGAGAAGAGAAAAGAGCCATGAAGGAAAAAGCAGAAACAACCTGTCCCTCCACAACCCCCTGTGTCTATTGAGGGATGGGGGATGGGCGCCGCCCACTCCTCGGGTTGAACCCCGGGCCTGTTGGGATTTCACCTTCCTCAAAGGAGGCGGTTAACTACCTATACCACTTGATCATTTGGCCAAGCAGTAGAGCTGGTTGTTGGAAAGGGCAGTGCTGGAAGTAATATATATCTAGTTTGGAACGTGCGGGTTGTGGGAGGGAAACAGCGAGAGGGGAAGGGACTGATCTGACTGGTGCGCCAGGATTATCACTCGGTAACTTTTACTTCAATCTCAATAAGACTGCAGCTATTTCGCTGCAACCCAGTCAGCTAATTCTGAACCAAGGTGATTTATGAGATGCATCGTTCTTCAGTTCTCAGAGAAACAGTCCCCCTTGATCACAGGACCAGTCCTTGCTTGTTACAACTACGAGCGCCTGTTTCTTGTTCACCGAAAACTCCCAATTTCTATTGACTAACCTTCATTACATGATTGTAAATCAGATGAGCTATCTCACTAGGTGTCGCCTTTTTGGAATGACTATGAACGTTGAAACTCCATCCATGCTGTCGGGAATTGGCTGTATATCTGTCAACCAGTGAACATTACTTGTGACTTTGAAGTCATACTCACTGAAGGGTGTGTCGAACTCCTTCCCTGCTGCATCTAACAGGTTTGCTCTCCTCGACCAGTTCTGCTGAGCCACATTCAAACATAAAGGCCGGATAACATCCTCATGTCTAATCTAATGGGCGAAGTTGAATCATCTGATACGCAAACTACACTTTCCGTAGCCAACTTTTCCCCCAATTAGTATAGATTGTCTATGCTTGAGACAGTAGCGGACTACTGCTACCTAGCTTGGCTGTCCGCAAGGGGTTTGAAACATTAGCGGACTTATCCCTAGTCTATGTTACATTGAGAGAGCTGGTCAAGGGCTGGGTGATTTGAACGTTCTCATCATTCAGCGGTCACCGCTGCAGGACTGATGTAAACGGAATTAGGCTCTTAGCGATGTCAGGATAGCCACTGATGAGCCAGTCTGGGAATCAGTTTGAACGTCGCCAAAGCTCATGGTATTGTCTCCAACCACAGAGGACCTTTCGGGGATCAGCTGGGAGTGAAACTGAAGAAGATGTTTTTGGTCTTACCCTGTTCAACTGGGAGAGACGGCCAGCTCGGCTACCGGAGTTTGTCGGAGCAATCATATGGCAATAAGTTCATCTTCAATTGGATTTTCGTCCATTTCCCAGTTTATTCTTCGAGTCCTTCATTTACCACTTCCTTTAATACCATGGCAGCTGCGTAGTGCCACGTTCCGCGACATTTCCTTGAAAGTTACCAATACCCGGCCAAGCTCAGCAATCATCCACACATCAGTCAGTCCTATTGAAGATTGGGAAGAAAAGCTCCGGAGATACTGCAACGATCCGCTCAGGCACCAGAAAACCGTCAACCAAGCATGCTCCGCCACGAAATATCAGATGTTTAAGACAGCAGTATAAGCAACATAGAGCCAAAGGGTTGGTTGGACGACCCGAAGGGATGGTGAAACGGATCCTGCTTCGCTTGGCGGCAATATTCCGTGCTGCTGTGTAAAGGGCGTTGTGGCTTAGACTTTTGGGATCTGAGACAGTGCAAAATAGTTACGGACGGGAGCAAAAGACAAACGGATTTGATAAAATCATTTTCATTTTTTGGATAATTAGTACGACAGAATGTCAATAAGATAGGCAGACTAACCGATGTCCGCTCAACCGCTACGGTTGGAAACCCAAACAGACATGCTACTTCCCATGATGATGAAAAACGATGTGATAATGACCACAAACAGCCTTGTCCCACAAACTCTTTGGCACCGCAAACGCCGACCGCTCTGTCGCCCAGTTACCCCGAACCCCATACAGTTTTATTGCTCCCATGAGAATGATAACATGTGAAGGAAGGAAACTCATGAACAGGTAAACAAATAAGCCATAGCTCGTGCATGACCCTTCAAGCATCATGCATCAACTCAACCGGCGGCCTGGCCGTATGCAGCAGCTTAATCGGCACAGGCGGGCGCGGTGCAGGCGGGAATCCTGCAGCACCACGCTCCTCTAGGTCATCCGTCATATCATCGACCGTAACACACGGCAGATCCGGGTTAGCCCCCATAGCCTCAGGCTGGAAAATTAACGTTGAGCTGCGACTCCTAGTCTTCCTCTCTCCATCGCCGGGCACCGACGATGGCGTAATCGGCGATGCGTTGCCGCCGTGCTCTTGGTACTGCTTCAGTTTGGCGAGCGCCTCGGCCAGATCATCGGCATGCACCATCTTGTTAGGCGGCTCCTCGCAGCGCTGCTCCCAGCCGTGCGGCGGGCTAGGCGGCGGCGAGATAAAGAAGAGCTTACCGGCGTCGGGCAGCGCCAGGTGTGTGTCGGCGCGCGTCGGGGCGCCCACGGGTGTGGGCTGTCCGAAGTAGATGCGGCAGCGGTCGCCCAGGATCGCGGTGCCGTCCCACTTGGCACGCACGCGGATCGCGGCGTCTTCGTCTTGGAAGGAGACGATGATGCGGGCGAAGGATTTCAGCGGCGAGAAGGTGTTGATCTTGACGGTGGTATCTTGGCAGAGCTCGTCGCGGAATTTTTGCAAATTGTCAGGCTGGAAGATCTCGGGGTTCATGAGGTTCGTAAAAATAAGGGTATTAGAGGGAGGGGTCGGCTTCGTGACTGGGAGGTTGCTCAGGTCGAGCGTGAGGGTTGACTTGCGCGGGCGACCATTCTGCTGCTGCTGCTCAGAGGAAGTCGGTTGTGTTTGCTGCTGTTGATCTTGCCGTTGCTGCTCGAAGGCGCGCAGGGGCAGTTGCCTGTCTGTCTGCGCCATGGTGATGAATGTATCTGGTGATGATATTTGGGCTGTTAGGATGTAGAATCGAGGTTGCTATCGTCGCTGAAGAAGACAGCTCCGGTTTTGCTAAAAAAAAAAAATCGCAGTCTTTTTAAGGTCGGTAGTTAAAAGGAAGGTCGTTTGAATGTTCGAGAAAAGATCCAGATTAAGAAGCTGTTGAAGAGTTGGCTGGGGAAATGCAGACGGTTGGTTGCGGACTGATGTGGAAAGTCGTTACTGGCCAGAGACGAGATGTGAGTGGGTGGCAGGGAAATTTATGGTTGACCATACAGTAGTTTACAATCTTACACATACAGCCGTAGGCGCATCTGCCGCATCTGAATCTCACACAAGACAAGCACTGCCTGCCGTGAAATGGTTACTTTTCATAGCCCAATCACACAGGTCCGTTAGAACAGTTAGCGAAACCCACTTAGAACTAGGCGCACAGGCATATTCTGCCACGACATAGCTCCAGAAGGGCAACTCAGCCTCTGATACGGGGCCCCAAAGTCCACCGAATGGCACCCATGAACCCCCCCTTATGCTGTGGCATCGGTAATTTACGATGGTACGTTCTGCCAGCTTCAGCTGGGGCCTGGCAGCGGGCTACGCGAGTTGCCTGCGGCCAGCCAAGCCTCTCTCCAATTTTTCATCGCGAACTCCGTCCTGTCGAGTCAAAATCGCACAATATGTCGCACGTTTTGATCCAGCCTCTACTATCGCCACTGAAGTTGGATACCAATCATTCCAGACGATTCCAGTAAAGTAACCAAGCACAAAAGCGAGAAACAGCAGCTCTTGCCACGAGCTTGACCCCATGTTGAAACGGCTCTTTCCCCGTTGGGCCACCGGGAACCCATGATTGGCTGCAAAGCCACCATTCTGTGACGGCTTGCACAGCCTCACTTTCCACCACCTCAGCCTCGCCCCCTCTTGCCTCTCACCACTGGACGCTCGAACGGGGCAACCGCCCGGACTTTCAAACTGTCTCAGAGTTTGACTACCTTCTCTGTTAGGGGTGTCGCGCCTTGTTCCTTTAGCGCGCCATCGAAACCGATGGACGCTTAACAACGAGCAGAGCCTCGCGGCCTCTCTAGGGCCTACCGATACTTCGTTAGCAAGGCATTGTTTTCAACACTTCGATACGAACTACGGGGGCAACGAAACACTGCCAACTATCTTCAGCTTAGCAGGGCATTCGCACCTCCTCTCTCGGTGTAACTCGTGTAGATTTTCAGCATTGGAGTCATGTCTTCGAAGGCCAAGCAGCTCAGCCTGCTCACGCCACCGTGTCATATGCAACAGCAAAGGCCAAAGGAGCGTACCACCAACAAAAGCCAGGAAATGATAATGGGATGAAGTCACCAACGCCTGCTTTGTTGGGAACCGACGGCAGTGTCATTTACACTCCACTTTACACCTTAGGTAACGGAGGTAAGGAAGAAAAAGTTTCATCACAAGGAAATAATGAACTGGGTCTTAGCGCGCTGGATGCTCTGTATGGATTAGGCAGTCCTGCCCTGTATGGATATGTAAGTCGGCACAAGACATTCAGTGGTGCTACCCTAGTCTGTCGGCTAGATGGACGTACATCCTTCCGGCGCCTGGAGCTTGAAGTAGTAGCCCAAGGCAGACCTAACTAAGATAACCTCCATGCGCCAAGGAGGCGCAGCGTCGTTGGCTCTAACGAAGAGTATCGCATCCAGCTTTGATGCATGTGAGAAGAATGAACCCTATCTCATTCCCTTCATCTATGAGAATGGGGTTATGTTATCCGGTTTGCCTTATTCCTCAGTTGGACGCTACATCTCAAGTTCTTCTAAGGTGAAAGCGTCCAACACTTGTAGCAGCTCCAGTGATCTCCAGAAGCGAGATATATGCAGTTCTAGAAGTAGAAGGTCAAGTATCACAAATTAAAAGGACAATTGTCATGTATAGTACACTCGGAGATAGTCCGACAACAGGCCTATCTCTTCTCCTGGAAGCTCAGACTTTCCAATTCCGCCCATTCCGACTACCTGATTTCAACCCCCAACTTAGCCACCAACCCCTTAACCACCCGATCATGCATCTCATTCGTCTCAGTATTTGTCAATGTCCGCTCCAAACTGCGATAGTTAATCCTATAGCACATGCTCTTCCTCCCCGTCTTAGGATGCACGAACTCATCTACTTTCTTCACATCCTCGACCACATCGCCCACTGCGTCACGCACGATCTCCATCAGATCATTCTCATGGAACTCATCCTTCGGCAGCCAGAACGATACGTCCTTATAACAAGCGGGGTGCTTGCTGAACGGTACGAAGGGCCTGATCTTGCTTAAGTCATCCTCGACGCCCCGGAATTGTGACAAGAACCGCTCGTCTTGCGACCAGAACAGCCGGATGTCGGGGATCTTGAACAGGAGCATGGCTACACGCTCGAGTCCGATGCCGAAGGCCCAGCCGGACTTGTGCGGGACCCCGGCATTGTTGAGGACGTGCTGCTGGCTCACGCCGCAGCCGAGAATCTCCAGCCAGTCGCCGTTGTAGTGTACCTCCAGCTCCCAGCTGGGTGATGTGAAGGGGAAGTAGGCCTCAACCCAGCGCACGCGTAGGGGTTCATCCTGTTGCGGAGAACCACCCGCAGCAGCGACATTAGCAGCCTTCGCTCGGGTAAAGATCTCATTAACCATCAACTCCAGCGAGCGCTTCAGATGCGCCGCAATAGCGGCTGCCTCCTCAGGAGTATGATGCCCCTCTTGGAGGGGATTCCTCTCGGGATGGAAGGGCGGGTTGGGGTCTTCAACCGTCATATTATGCTTCGGCAGGCGTTCCAGATCCTCATATACGGCCGCGACCAAGTCCCCATTGGGCACGAGCCGGCGGTCCCAGACACGGGCGCCCTCCATCTGGTGAAAGACGGGGTAGTGCGAGCGATCAACCTCATCACGGCGATAGACGTCGGCACTGATGAGGTAGCCACCGGTATCGTTTTCTCGGAAGAGTTGCGCCTCGTGTGCGCTGGTGTGTGTACGCAAGAGCGTGGACTGGTTGATGTAGTAGGTGTCGGTGCGGGCACGGCCCGGGTGGTCGGGGGGGAAGCCGAGGGAGTCGAAGTTCTCGTGGGTCGAAACAACCGGATCAAACTCGTTGTAGTATTTGTAGGTCGGGCCAGGAAAGACAGACTCGATGATCTTTCGGGTGATGGACACGGGGTGGTCCTTTTGGAGGTGCAGCTTGCGCGAGGTCAGGGAGAGTACGGTGGAGGAGACGTTGTACCACGAGTCCGTAGGGTATGACCTGCCGTTGATGGTGACAGTTTTCTGCGCGTTGGGCGTTGGCGACACGCGGGACTCAGCTACCGAGGAAGAGGCATCTTTGTCACAGACATTCGAATATCAGCGACGGGCTGGTTTGAATACATGTGTGCTATGCCGCATTGCTAACCTGGTGAGTAGTATCTGGAGCACGAAAATACCCTCAAGCGAAGGACTGGCGTGATTATGCGCAGCCTGCTGCTGCCCTGCCGCAATGGCCACGATATGTTCGAGCAGGCCCCAGCACCGGGCCGGAGGGCGGCCATGACAACCCGCGGTCCGACCATGCTGGTCTCAGAATGCGGCTCAAGATGGCCTGAGGGAGGTTTGGTGGGTACCAGAGATCTCACCTCAAAAACAGACGAATCGATCGCGGGACAAGGGAGGGTCGAAAACTTCAAGTGGGTCCCAGTGCCAAGAGGGCATCGGACGGACAGGGGCCTGCCGAAGGCTCGACATGATTGGTCAATTGCTTGAAGCTCAGCCCCAAAGGTTCTCGCAGCTCTGCTGGGGCTTTGGCGATCTTGAACTTTTCAACACCAATATCACTGATCACCAATCAGTGAAAAGAGGAAACAAGAGATTACTTTTTGTATTTTATCTACCATTTTTGAAGCTATTCTGTGCATTCCATCTGGTAAATTAAGGAAGTACACAATTCAGAGCATATCTTGGCAAGATCTCGATCCTCCCACCCCGCATCTACTCCTCGAGAGGCCTCTTCTGCGGCACCGTGATGGGCAAGGTTTTCTGGAGAACGACGCTGCCAAATGGTGAGCGATGATATTTCCGAGAAAATATAGACGGCCAAGAAATGCATCGATTTCAACAGCCACGGGATGCGCCAACGACAAGCTTACTTGCTCAGAGGCTGGCCATCCTTGATCTTCTGCAGACCGTACTTCTCCAGGCGAATGCCCTGGATGGCGATGAAGCCAGTGGTGTCCATCGGCTGGAAGGTCTCGAGCGAGTCCATGGAGGCATCCTCCTGAGAGTAGAGGATGCTGGTGTTGCTCTTGCGGCCCAGGACGTAGGCGTTGCCCTTGTAAACAGACATGCGGACCTCACCGGTCACGTTTTGCTGAGAGAAGATGATCGAGTTCTCCAGGAACTCGCGTTCAGGAGAAAAGTACATGCCGTTGTAGAGGCAGTGCGACCACTCAATGGTGACAAATTGGTCGCGGAGCTTACGAACGCGGGAGTCCATGACGAGACCCTCAAGGTCGATATGGGCCAGACGAGCGATGGTCAAGCCAGGAGTGTCGTAGCAGCCTGTACCTGTTAGCATACTTTTTGAACCAGATTAGACAACATTTTCTTACCTCTGCTCTTGAGACCGATGAAGCGGTTCTCGACGATATCGATACGGCCAACGCCGTTGTCGTGGCCGATCTTGTTGAGGGTTTTGAAGAGCTCCACTGAGTCGGTCACCTCACCCTCAGGAGTGACAAGCTTGACGGGGATGCCCTTCTCGAAGTGGATGGTGAAGTTGTACGGCTTGTCGGGAGCATCTTGGGGGTCAACAGTGCGGGTCCAGAGCTCCTTGGGAGGAGTGTAGTCAGGGTCCTCCTATACGGGGGTCAGAAGCAGGCCTCAGGGCGGAACTCTTGGGGTAAACATACAAGAACACCAGCCTCGTACGAGCAGTGAACGAGGTTGTCGTCCATTGACCACGGGGCCTTTGGGGTGGCTGAGACGGGGATGTTGTTCTCTGCAGCGAACTTCAGAAGGTCGGCACGACCCTGGAAGCGCTGAATGAACTCAGGCATACGCCAAGGGGCGATAACCTTGAGCTTGGGGTTGCAGGCCTTGAAGGCCAGCTCGAAGCGGACCTGGCTGGGAGGTTGTCAGCGGGAGCGATTGTAACATTTGTGACATCCTCAAGGTGGGATAACGTACTCATTCTGCAGAAACCGTCAGCATCATGTTAAAATCTATTGATCCCAGGGAGGAGACTTACACCCTTGCCAGTGCAGCCGTGGCTGACATATTCGCAGTTGTACTGCTGGGCAACGCGGACTTGAGCGCGGGCGATGATGGGGCGGGCCAGAGAGGTACCAAGCAGGTAGCGGTCCTCATAGATGGCATTGCACTGGATGGCACGGAAGACAATCTCCTCGACGAACTCTCGCTGGAGGTCCTCAATGACCATACGCTCAGCGCCGAGGGCGAGAGCCTTCTTCTCAACCTCAGCCCAGTCCTCCTGCTGGCCGACGTTGGCGAGGAAGCACACAACAGTGTAGCCCTAGTCAAGCTGTTAGAGTAAGGCTGTCCAATGGCTTAGTCAAGGGGGTAGCGGCAGTTACCTCGAGGATGAGCCATTTCAGGATGGTGGAGGTGTCGAGGCCTGGAATCTGGGTGTCAGTCTTGTTCAAATCGGGCAGGTCGAAAGCAATCGAGATCCAGATCCATGCCACCGGCAATGCTAATGCTCAATGGCCATGGTGCTTCATGGACGCTGGCATAGAGGACAATGGCATGGCGCGCGGCTGTGGGACATAGCACATGTCATACCTCCAGAGTAGGCGCTAGAGAGGAGCGTGGTGGTCAGCGTCGAGTCCCGTCGCACTAAGGTCACGTCTCAAAGCAGACGGTGCGGGGCACTTACAGACAAACGCGACCCTTGGACATGGTGATTGATGTGAAGGTTGAGAAGAATATGGTCAAGATCTAGAAAATCTAGAAGCTCTCGAAAAACAAGTGGGGAATGGAGAGAAGAAGCAGGAGAGGAGGAGTGTTGAGAAGAAAAGCTCCCGGCTTTTCCCACTAACCAACCGTTTGACTCAGGATGACTCGATCCATCCCTGGTCAATGCCTGGGTGGTCATAAAACTTTTTGATTCAGTGTCCCGCCCGATATCGCCCCGATACGTTCTTATCGTAGCTTATCGTCATGATAACGGCCCTACGGCCCCGCGATAGCCGGGACTGTGACGTATCATAGCGGGCCACCCTTTCGTTCCCCAGCCGAGGTGCACGGACCATATGGGTCATTGGAGATGCTTGGCATGCCGAAACAATGGCCGATCGGCCCCAAAAATTGAAGTCTAAAGCGACGCTTATCGCGAATCTTCTTCCGTCCCTTTTAAACATCGCCCAGCGCAGGTTACGTATCTAGAGTCGCACATTGGGTTCGCCTGTGACGACAAGATACGCAAGTCATATCCTTGTGCTGCTGTGCGACGTTTCACACATCGGGGCATAGCGGAATGCGACTATAACGAACTCGTCGCTCGTTTTTTTCTCCATTTTTTCTTCAGCTCTAGCCCGGGGACCTCTGCGACATACAAGTCAAGGAGATGCAGGCAGCAGAAAACAACACCACGGCCTCGCCACGGCCCGCTGGCGCTACTGCTGTTCTGAAAAGCGAGGATAAGTCCTCATCTCAGAGCATGCGGAAGCCAATCCATTATCCTTTTTGGTTTGGCGGCAGCGCCAGCAGCATGGCAGCGTGTGTGACCCATCCCCTGGATCTCGGTAAGTGATCGAATTGGCAATTGCAACTTCATATCTAGACACTCAGCTAATCAATGTTTCAGTCAAGGTACAGTAAACTGCAAATTCGGCCTCCTCTCACTCTTCTAACATCGCTTCCACAGGTCCGCTTGCAAACCCGTACCAGTAGCATGCCCTCTTCGATGGTGGGGACCTTCGTCCACGTCGTCAAGAACGAAGGCCTGCGTGGCCTCTACAGCGGTATCTCGGCCTCCTTGCTGCGCCAGATCACCTACAGTACGACTCGCTTCGGCATCTACGAGGAGCTCAAATCGCGCTTTTCTTCGACCCACCATACCGGTCCCGACGGCAAGCCGAAGCCCCCTTCCTTCCCTCTCCTGATTGGCATGGCTACAGTCTCCGGCGTCATTGGTGGCATTGCCGGCAACCCAGCAGACGTGCTCAACGTGCGTATGCAGCACGACGCTGCTCTCCCCCCCGCTCGGCGACGCAACTACGCCCATGCCATTGACGGCCTGGTGCGCATGGTGCGTGAAGAGGGCCCTGCCAGCCTGATGCGCGGCGTTGGCCCTAACAGTGTACGTGCAGCGGCCATGACAGCCAGCCAGCTGGCCAGCTACGATATGTTTAAGCGGACGATGCTAGCGCTCACGCCGCTGCATGACGGCTTGGTGGTGCACTTCACGTCTAGCTTCATGGCTGGCGTGGTTGCTGCCACCGTGACCAGCCCGATCGACGTGATCAAGACACGGGTCATGTCAGCGCACGGGAACCACGGTGTTCTGCATGTTGTGAGGGAAGTGTCGGCCAAGGAGGGGTTGGGTTGGATGTTTAGAGGATGGGTGCCGAGCTTTTTGAGGCTGGGGCCGTAGGTTTCCCCTCTTTTCCCCACTTGGCCAGTCGGTGATGGTTGGTATACTAACGTTGGTAACAGTCAAACCATCTGCACCTTCATTTTCTTGGAATCTCACCGGAAAGTGTACAGGAAACTTAAGGGCATAGAAGAGGAGGAGTAATGCGTCATAGACGGCATGGCCCGCATTCACGACGAACAACTCGAGACTCGGCGTAATTCCATCCACACAACATAGCACCCCGAACACCCACATTACCTCATTTCTCGCCCTTTCGGTAACAATTTCATATGAAAGATGAGGCCAGTGGATAGACGGCAGGATTGGATGACGTACCATGATACAGGAAAGAGGGGGCAGCGGTTAGGGAGGAGACAAAAAGACTTAGACGGATGGGAAGTCTTATTAATCAGGAACCACGATGCATACAGCTGGCAGGGTAGCGGGATCAGGGGCGTTTGATTCATCATTTTGCATTTTGTTTCCTTTTTATTTTTTTTACCCTCTTTCTCTTTCATGTCTCGAGCATAAGAGATGGGAACGGCCGGCATCAGGATTGATTTATCTTGGTAACACAATGTTGTTTTTTTTCCTGTTCTGTTGACAAATAAGCACAGGTCTATTTGAGGTTGTAGTGTAGACTTGAGTGTTTCGGTTGAGGATGTGTGTTCTTGGATCTTTAGACTCTGATTGAGGGTCTCGGTGATAGAGAGGTTGTAAAATCCTTGTTGTTCCTCCCGTTCTCTCATGTTCCGTTTAATACCAAAGAGGGAAGTGTCGGTCTTTATTCTGTTTCAAACTCCTGTCGAGTTCTTGCATCAAACATGCTGCTTCGAGAGACATGTGGAAGGAGGTTGAATATTGAGAGTTAAGTTCAAGCATTAGCACCCGTCAGAGTATCAATTAGACAGCCCTTTTCTATCATTTTAGTTTTCGTTCTCCCCCTAATAGATTTATAGCCGATACCTCTCCTGGTCCCGAAACGAACTCCCGCTGGTATCTCAGGTAGTTAAGGTGGTAGGAGCAACCAAACTCCACAGTGCTCAACCAGCCTGCCAAGCTGATGCCTCTCCAACATGGCGTGCGCTCTGGAAGCAGGCTGCTATAGATCAGATTAAGCTGGCATCGCCTAATATAGTGGTATATGGCGAACAGGCACAATTTTGGTCCGCATCTCGGCATCAGGCGGCAACTGCACGCTCGAGAGACTGCCCTAACCAGGACCAAGCCCACGCCATCTCAAACAAACACCCCGTATCCTGCTCCCATTCAAGGCCAACCGCCCGCCCCAACACCATATGGCGTCTGCCCATACGGTGTCGTCCCGCCAGCCGCACCGCCCCACGAGCTCTGGTTCCCGCCGTTGCCAAACGGCGTAGTATACCCACCACCAAACCCATCCGTACCACCGCCCGCGCCGAATCCGCCGCCGGGGCTACGAGGACCGCGGTAGTCGCCGTTCGCGCCGCCGCTGTCGCCCTCGGTCAGCTCGTGGATCAGGCCGGCCAGCTTCTGCTGCAGCACCTTGATGCCCTCCTGCACGATCGCGTCCGGCGGCAGCGGGCCGGCCGACTCGACGTTGAAGTAGAACCGGTTCGGGACCGCGTCGTAGTCGAAGGGCTCGCCTTCCTGGGGAGGCTCTTCCCACTCGGCGTACTCACTTGGGGGCCTTGGTTGGGGTGAGTTGATTGGTTCTTTAAAAGGGGGTTATTTGGCTCGTGGACAAGAGGGGAAGGTGCTCACCATTCCGCCTTGGGATCCTGCTCATACCACAGGTCCAGGTGATGCAGCTTGTTGTGCGGGTCATACTCGAAGCCGATGGCCGCCGAGGGCGCCCACTTTGCGTGCTCTTTGGCGATTCCCTTCTTGGCTATGCACTCGAGCTTGATCTCCTGGCCAGGGCGCAACTTCAGGATGAGCGGGCCGAGGCCATCGGGGTCGTTGATGATGGGGGTGCCGAGGTTCTGGTTCACGCGCTCGCCGACTGGAACAAGATCGCGGGAGAAGACGTGCATGTTCTCATCGCCCGTGCACTTAGCATGGAGCGACAGCCGTACACTACACTGTTCGCAGTAGCCGTCGCAATCGCAGTCGCGCGAATATAGGAGTTGGTCGACGCCTTCAGCGTTGAGCGGGATCAAGCCCAGGCGGTGGGCGATAAATTCGTCGGCAAGGACGGAAGTGTTGACTTCAATTTCGACTAGGTCAATAGCAATCGTGGGGATCTCAGCTAGCATAACGCGGCGGAGAGAGTTGGCGAAGGAGAGGTCAGCATTGGAGAGCTCGAACTTGACGCGCGTCGAGTCTGCCTACAAGCACAAATGTGTTAGAGCCGACCGGATCGTAAACTTTCGTCTTGAGGTAAACGAGCTGCAAGAGGCAAGTATAGCGGCGGTCGCGACACAGGTGACGTACTTGGGAAATTTTGACGGCCGGTCCTAATGACTCGGCGTCATCCATCACCATAGGATCGTAGTCCATCATCTCAGCGGTGTCCCTTCGCGCGGTCAAGCAGAGGAGAAATTAAGGGTCAAAACGAAGGGCCTAATGGTGAATGGTTGGGTTTGCGGCGAAGGGGCGGTCGCTGGAGGTGTTTTCGTAGGAGCTTGATGGATGGCGCGAAACACGACACATGCGCCGAGATGCGCTCAACAATTGTCAAAAGCGGACAGCAGCCTGTGATAAGCGCTTATCTTCACGTGGCTAAAGTACGGGCTCATACGTACCGCGGGGCGTGGATGCAGCAAATTCCCAGCCACCCCGCAAATCCGCTTTCCTTGATCTGGCTTAGCTCCTGTCGCTGCTTGGGCCCCACCTTGACAAGCTTAGGACAAAAACCTGCACGGTCAGCTGAGGGGCCGACCAACTTGGCTGCTCAACGACGCGGGCGGCCCGTCAAATGTTCCGCCTGCAACGTTCGGTCGAATGGCCGAGCGCCGCCCTCGCGAAAAATAAAAGCCCCCATAAATTTTCCCTGGAACGGCGCTCCGAAGTTGAGGTCATCGGCTCCCATTTCAACCCTCCCACGCACCCCGCAACCATGCTACAACGGACCATCTCGACTGCCTCGCGCGCCCTGCGCTCCACTGCCCATCTGGGCACCGCCGGCATCCAGCGCCAGTTCCAGGGCGCCGCCGCCCGCACTCAGCTCTTCCAGATCCCGGTGACCGCCTCCCGGCCACTTGCTGCCCGGACAGCGAGGTGGTACAGCTCTGAAGCCGAGGCCAAGAACGGCGAGGAGGCCAAGAAGGAGGAGAAGAAGAAGGAGAGCAAGGAGGGCAGCGAGGAGGTTAAGAAGGAGGGTGAGGAGAAGACCGAGAGCCCTGAGGAGGCCCTTAAGAAACAACTAGAGGCCAAGGAGGCCGAGGTCCGGGAGTTCAAGGTATGCGATTATTATATTCTTGCTTTTCCGACCAGCTGCTAACCTCGATTAGGACCGCTGGATGCGCGCGGTTGCAGAGTTCCAGAATCTGCAAACCAGGACACAGGCCGAGGTCAAGGCCGCCAAGGAGTTCGCCATTCAGCGCTTCGCTAAGGACTTGTTGGACACGGTCGACAATTTTGAGCGTGCTCTGGGTGCCGTTCCCCAGGAGAAGCTGCAGGCGACCGGCGATGACCAGAACAGCAACAAGGACCTCATCAGCCTGTATGAGGGCATCAAGATGATCGAGACGGTCATGCTCTCGACCTTCAAGAAGCACGGCATCGAGCGTTTCGATCCCGTCGGCGAGGTCTTCAACCCCCAGGAGCACGAGGCCACCTTCATGGCTGCCATGCCTGACAAGGAACACAACACCGTGTTCCACGTTCAGTCGAAGGGATTTAAGCTCAACGGCCGCGTTCTGCGCGCCGCCAAGGTCGGCGTTGTCAAGAACAAATAAGCTCTTTAATCGAGGGCATTCAGCAACTCAACTCTAACCACTCTACGGGATATCCCCGTTGTACTATTACCATGTGTCACTCCTGTCTATGACTCGGATTTGTATGCAAGACCTCAGAAGGAAAAGCACAGGACCAGGGCGGCCGGGCGTTTCGTGTCGTGTTTTCTTCTCATGTATAATGCTCCTCTCATGACATGTCTCTCATACCATCTCCAGCACTTCAAATACGGCTCAAGAAAAGAAAAACGGGATAGATGATTATGGCTGCTCTGGACAGCTGAGGGCGGTATATAGGGCGCGCGCACAATAATGCATATATCTTGTTTGGGTGGTGGTTGTGATGACCTCTCCTCTCTGATCTCATACTGCGACACATGGCATCCGAAGGTCTCGAGTAATCCCTTTTGCTTAACCCTTGGGTGCTAACGCACTCTTAGTTCACATCTATTAAGTCAACTCGTCAAGCTGCTGGCCAGCTATATCTCATGTCCACATTCATCCTCCCGACAACATCACACCTTTTTGTCCAGAAATACTCACTCTGACAAGATAGCACGGCACCTGACTCACTAAGTACGTTTACCATCGGAACAAGAACATGGCATCATTTCACCCCGGAAACTGATGCCTGGTTCGCTTCGATGATGATGTTCCGATCAGGCACTAGAGGTTACAGTTCAATCCCTGGTAGTCTGGTTCAGCCGCTCGGTACGGCTTACACGTTCCGTGTTTTCCATGACGTGCCAAGGTAATAGCCAGCAGACATGCAGATGAACCATGCAGGTGATGAACCATCGACGAGGCTAGGATGCGGAGATGAGGTGAGGTTACAACAATAATACATAACCATGCGTAGAGATAATATCACTTCTTTCCTCTTCATTACTGACCTACCTGTACTTACTTTCACTCTGTTTCCCTGGTACATTCTCAGCCTGAGTCATCATCACACCCAGCATGAAAGTCAACATCCTCGTCCTCCTTACCGCCGCCCTCCCAACTCTAGCAGCCAACAAAACCACCATATTTACTCTCCCAGGCCCCATCAAACCCGCCTCATGGTTTGAGAACCTCACGGTCCGTCCCAACGGCAAGATCCTTGCTACGCGCGGCGACGCCCCTGAGATCTGGCAGATCGACCCGGCCAATTCGGGCTCAGGCTCCCTACTTGTTACCGTACCGGAGGCATACAATTTGACAGGGATCGCGCAGGTTAAGCCGAGGAGACGCGGTAATGGAGGCCACAGTAACCAGCAGCACGAGGAGGAGGTTTATGTATTTGGCAGCTCTCACATCCCCGCGCCGTTTCAGGTCGCGCCTGGGAGCGCGAAGGTCTGGTTATTAAAGATTTCCGCGTCTGGGACGCCGACTGTGTCACTGCTTGCGGCGATGCCGCAGGCGGGGTTTATTAATGGCATTGCTGCTTGGGATGCGGGGAGGGTTCTGCTGAGCGACACGGAAGCCGAGGCGGTCTACCTCATGAACGTCGACACCGGCTCCTATTCGACTGCGATCACGGGCTTGGCAGGTATAAACGGTATTCAGACGCGAAAGGGTTCGTTTGGCGAAGGGCATGCTGGACATCGGTATATCTACAGGGCAGATCACCTCCAAGGCCGGCTCACCCGCATTCCTGTTACTTCCAACGCTGTTGCTCTCGGATCAGAGGAGGTTCTTGCTTCAGGGACGAGCATCGATGACTTTGCGATTAAGGTTAACGGCAACGGTAAGGGAAAGGCGTATATTGCAGCGATGTATGACAATAAGATACTGGAGGTTGATGTCCCATCCGTTGTTGGACCAACTGGAGAGGCTATGACGCCGACAGTATTGGCTGATGATTTGTCTGGGACTGGGACGGGGCTGGTGACGGTGGTTGCGTTTGGGAGGAGGGCCGTTGATGGGGATGTGCTGTATGCGGCGGTTGGGCAGGGAGGGGTGAGTGCGTCGGTTGTTGCTATTGAGTTGTGATGGAGAACTGGCTAGGGCATTTTTTTGACAGTGAACCAGCAATCTAGTCGATTGGCATTACGTTTGAACTGATCAATTGCCACTGGAGGAGCATCCAAATCAGAGTTATCCTCTTGCAAAGACATGACGGCAGGTCAACTTCTTAATTAGACATTGTTGGGAACCAGTTACAGGCCCCGCAAATACATCAAAGCCGTGCTCAATCTTGTCAGGCATACCTGCACCAGGTACTTACCTATTTACCTGTTGAACTGGTACTTCACTTGTTACTTTGTTCTTCGCTCCGAACGGAGGGTTTGCATCTTACACTCAAGTCATCTGAATTACCCTCTCTGAGAAGACTGAACGAAACGTGGGTGACAAGTTTTGATCCGCCAACTCAGTCGAAAGACTCACCTAAGGCTTAATAACCGTGGTACTAGCCCATTTAAAGATTCACTGTCAGAGCCAACTCTAGGATGAAGCCTTCCAAAATACCCATGCTCTTTAAACAATGGACTCTGCCTAGAAGAGAGCACGCAAAGCACAGTGCTCGTTCAGCTGAGACAATGGTTAGTCCTTAAACCATTCAACATGAGTTTACCGACCCCGGCTCAGTGACTCCACGAGAGTTTAGTGAATTTTGCTGAATCCGCAAAACATGTCTTAATTGCCTGCAGATTAAGCCCTCGAAATTAGAGCATATCCTTGCAATACAGGCTAATCAGATCTAAGGACTGTGATCTCTGGCTAGGAAAACATCCTAAATTCTGCCTCTCAGCCAGCGTGCAGCGGTCTCCTGTTCCTAGTTCAAGGTCATCTGCTAGAACTGTTCAGTGTTTTCATCGCTGTCTAGACACAAGATGATGTCGTTTGAAAACTTTCCGCTCGGCAGCTCTGGCCCTACATGAGAAAGTTCAAGCACTATGTTCAGGGGATCCAACAGCCCCCATACTCCTGAGCAATAATCCATGCGTCCCAGCTTCCAGACTCTAAAGTGCTCTGCTTGGATCACTCATAACCCTCACTGCTCATGTAGCCAGCCTTCAGATGAAGTCGTCTGAACTGTCCTTGCTTTGAAGATAACCCTTATCTCAGGGCGTTAGTTTCGGCTTAATGGAACAAGCTGAAAGCGCTTTGTTGTGAATACTTTCTGCCAGAATCCCTTCCCAGTAGCCCGCTTGCCGATAGCATCTCGTGCTTTTTCCTCCACCCGACATATCACTCCTCAATGTTAGATAGACGTGAGCGGAAACTCAACCTCGTGACCCGCGAGTCTCAGCCGGTGATGATGCCCGACAGCCGTCTAGGACTCGCGGTATGCGAGGGATAAGGGCAAAAAGCCCTTCCCCTCGCTCTATCCTTCACCCACGCGGATCTCGATTTGGCTTTCCCCCTTTCAGAATCCTTAAGACCAACCATCTGCGAACTTTTTCTCCAACTTTCTTTAACCTGTACACAGTCCACTTTGGCCTATTCTCACAGCGTAGCATCAACCTCTGTGACTAGAGGATAACAAAGTGTTGTTAAGAGAGATTCAACTTACTTGCTTCATGTTTGTTTGACTCCCTCTTTCTCAAGGCTGCTCTGTTGTTCTCGCTGCCAAGATGGACTTGAACGATCAGAAAGTCGAGGGAGAGGAGACCCGGTATTCCCTCTTCGACCCAAATCGCCTCTCCAGCACCACCGACATCCGCTTCTCAATTGAGATATTCGAGATATGTGAGACCAAGGCCGTGACGGTCTCCCCAGCAAAAGCTCGTCTTATCGACCTCTGCAAAGCTGAATTCAGGGACCCTAGCGAGAAGAGAACATTGGTCGGCCATGGCAAGTACATCCAGATCGACCATGTTGAAGACTCAGGCCAGCCCAATGTTGACCGATACATTGATGACCGTTGGGAAAAGGAGAAGAAGCCAGTGACTGTGGGAAAGCTGAAGAGCGCGGACAAGCACAGCACCCGCAAGCCATCACTGGGTAAGTTCGGCTGACCTATAACCGGCTTATCATGGCCTTGACGTCGATTAACTCATCGTCAGTCAAGCTGCCGTCGCTTGTGTGGAACCCCAAAACTACAAGCGAGTCAAAGTTCGCTCAGGAGAAGTCGAAGGACCCCAAGACCAAGCCCAAACCCAAATCGACCGGCGCGACCATCCCCTTCCACGAGCCCACGGCGGTGGGCAGAGCCGGTCTCACGCCATACCAGGGTCAGGACGAGCTTATGTCCCTGGAGCAAAGCAGGCCAACCAGGTCGGTACCACGCGTCCTCTTCAAAATGAGAGAAGATGCGTGGTCTATGTTCGCCAACCCGTCGTGCAACTGCACGTGCTACTGCGGCAATAAGCCACGGCCTCGTCTCATCTTTCGTCCCGACTCAAGGGACTTGCACCGGCAGCGGCTCCAGGCCTCTGCCTCAACGCCCGCAGGTATGTGAACCTACTGCGAGTGCCCATCGCTGGTGCTGCCTTTCTGCCCTTGCACTACCCCGCTTGCTGCCCTGGCCGAAGACAAGCCGACATTCACTGCCAGCTGCTGCCCTCTATTGTTTCTCCCCTATCGCCCCCTGCCCCCTCTCTGCCCGCTGTTGATTATCTGCACACTCAGCACACAGCTGGAGAGTGTTACTATTCACCCACTCCCCCTCTGCAGCCCTCTTCCTAAATAAGGGAGATTGCCCGTCGGCTCACCAGCTTGGCTGGGTCCTTCATTCTGTGATATGCGCCCAGGGGGAGCATTCTTCCAACGACGTGCCAGCGATAGCGGCTTTTCTCCCATGTTTACATGGCTTATCCTTCCCTGTCTTCTCTCCTTGCTCCTCGTTGCCCTCCCAACCGAAGCACCGGCCACCACTCCTTCCCTTATCCAATCTTCTCCTGTCCACTGACAAAAAAAAGTAGTCGGTAGATCGACTATTCGTCCTGAGGCAGAAATGCTGCGCAGCCTCGGGCGTTTGGGTAAGTCCTTTGAAAACCCTAATCAGTCTAAAATTGGAAGGGCAGGGGGGGAGGGGGAAGAAATGTTTCCCATCCCATCCCAATTTTCCTCCTTCCTTCTTCCTTTTTTTCCCCCTTCTTCCCACAACCACAGCAACGGTCACCCATAGCGCAACCCAACGGAGCCTTTCGCTGACTTCCACAGAAAACAACTTCGACGACTCGTACACATTTGCTCGCACCTCCAACTGGGTCTGTAACTTGCCTAAGGACGTCGAGCCAGTATCAGAGAACGGGCCACTGCTAGGGAGCGCGAGCCTGCCTGTTGTAAACAAATCCCTTCCTAATCGACCTCGTTACCCTCCCTCGCTTTGTCACGTCCTAACACTTCTCCATCATTAGACTCCGGTTCGCAGCAGGTCACTTGCTGATCTAACTAACCTGTCTACCGTCGCCACAATGCCTGGCAACCATCATCAACATGGAGATCGCCGCGGTCGCTCTCGTGAATGCGATCACGAGTGCGATCATTACGACGGCGTCAGCGACTCGATGCTCCGCGGCAACTTCATTCCACTCTCTAATCTCGCTCGTTCGCCTTCTCCAAAGCGAGACAACGGGGTCCAGCCGTCCCGTGAAGTGCCGGCTCAAAATGTTTTCGTTCAGTTCAATCTGACCGACGACCAGGTGAACCAAATTGCTACTGCGTAAGTCATCTTTCACTCACACATCACTCACTCCTGCCACTCGTCATTCTCTTCCTGTTCCTAATCGACATCAATATCTGACCAATATAGTTTGTCCAATAGGGAGGACAGCAACGATGAATCTCACCCTCGCGGCCGGGCTGCTCAGCCCACTACTGATGCCGCTCGTGCGACCGACAACAAGGAGGTCGCTTCCAAGTCCTCTCGAGCCAAGTCTCCCAGCAAGGCTCAGGTGCGCAATGGTTCTCCTTCTCGTTCGCGTGCTCGTTCCCGCTCGCCGCTGAAGTTCTTCAACTTTGGCAACAAGACTCCCGAGAAAGGTCATGCTAAGATCAAGACCGAAGATGTTGGCATCGGCCCCTCATCCTCGATCAAGCATCAGAAGGAAGCCCGCTTCGCTGAGACTGACCCAATTCCCAACCCCAAAGGCAAGCAGACACGTCACGTTCCTCCCCCGATCGACACAGGGCTTGCCCAGGCTTGGGAGCTCGAGGATCCTGGTAAGCAGCCTGTCACTATCGTCCACAATCCTCCTGAATGCCCCAACGAGCACAAGCGTCGCTCGACCAAGATGCGCAATGCACCTGAGCCAGCGCTCTATCGCATGCCGGATGACACCTCGTCTTTTTACTCGACCAACACAGTTGGCGAGCGTTACCCCTCTGCAATTTTGCCGCTTCGCATTAAGAAGGAGCCGGTCACTCCCGAGGAGCAGATTCTGCTCGATCAGCTGCAGAGCCAGGTTGAGTTTGGCGATATCCCCATTCGAGCCAGCATCCGGGCCAGTAGCCCTCCGTCTCAGTATCAATACGGCCAGTTCCCGCAGGAGCATTCGCATGCTGGTGCTCACTTCCAGGGTGTCAAGGTACACCCTGTCCAGCATCAGATTGTCGAGAACAACAATGCCTACATCCACCAGAGCATTCGTCCGACTATTCAGCCTGCTCTTGGTCAGAATGAGCGTCTGAACGAGAACATCTCGACGATGCCTAGTTACGTCGACAATCGCACTTCCATGCAAACTTCGAAACACAGCTTCAACAACTTGCATTGGTCGCTCATGTCTGTTCCCTTGAATGATGCTTACTCTCCGCTTGCCCAACTTCTTGGGCCGGAATACATGATGACAGGTCGTGTCGCATCCAAGGTTCTCATCGGCGAGCATGGCTGGCTGGAAGATACTTCACGCCAGGTAGAACACGTTCCCGACGCCAACCGCAACTCGAGCACCGGTTTCCTAGGCAGTCTGGTGAAGCTTGCTAAGGATTTCGTAAGTCTCCTCTCAACTTTCACACCATCTCTATCAAAACTCAAACTAACTTTCTCCCCCCTCCCCGCCTCCCCCACACCCAGCGTCGCTCCCGCGACTCCGACTCCAAGCAGAACTCCCGCGCCATGCCCATCAGCATGGCCCCCCGCGAGCAAGCCATCTTCTACAGCGAGCTAGAATGGACCATGTCCCATACAGTCCACAACTTCATTACCGCACAATTCAACGCCGGACGTTTGGATACTGAGAAACTCCGTAAAGTCGCAGAGGACTGGCAGCGGCGCGGTCATTCTCGCGCAACCGGCTTCCGCTTCGATCTTGAGACCCAGCTCGAGCTGTGCCGTCTGCACGTCGGCGACTTTCAGTTCTACAACACTAAGCATAACACCAGCCAGGCGTCGCTGCTCTCGGTGATCGAGGCCAACCGCTCGAATGCGCGCGCCTTCAAGATTCGCACTTATGTCACCCCCGACACAGTCATCGCGAAGTGGCTACTCGACTGCCAGAGCTTGCTCAACATCATCACCGTCGCCGATGAGCCGTTCATTGAGCTGGGCCGTCTGGTCCGGTTCTTCCGTCGCTCTGTCGAGGCCGCTACTACTATGGCTAAGGCAAAGGATGAGCAGAGCTCTAAGATCGGCTCGGACATAGTTGGCAGCGCGACTGCTACTGCCGGCTCCTCGACTGCGGCCACAAGCACTGCTGCTGGTAGTGGTAATGGTGCTCCGCCTGCCGCTACGGTCACTGGCGCCTCGGCGGCCAGTCATCAGGCTGTTTTGGGTTCGCCTATTCAGCTGCGACCGAGTCACACTGTTGGTGGACCTGTTAGCGGCAATCATGGTCATGGTTATGGCCATGGTCAGCAGCGCCAGAACGATGGCTGGTGGAATGGCCGTGGTAGTATTCTCGATCCTGCTGAGTATGCGGAGCATGAATGATCCTCTTCCTGGTCTTTGAGGGTCCTGAAACTTTGTCAGATTTTGTACACTTTGACGACTTTTGCGACTTCGTTTTTCGTTGGACTTGCTCATATTTTTGTGCCGCTTATTGACCTGCTTGACTCGACTCGTGGCTCGGTTCGGCTTACGAACAAATGCTTGTCCGTCGGTTCCTAGTACGACCGTTGTGTCGAATCCCTCCAGCGAAGCGCCATCATTATCTTCGGTTCGTTTCGCCCCCGTCAAAAGAGCTGCTTTAAAGAGGGAATACCAAAAAAAAAAAACTGAATGGTGTAAGCCCCGAGAAAAGGATAACAAACTCGCTGTTGAGGCATCTCTTGACTTTCAGAGTAATGAAGGTCATCTCTCAGGCTTTCGAAGCCTGCTGTTGGAGTACGTCGTCATACCTGCACTACGTTTTACCCTCACCTCATGACCAGACCGGACAACACGACCTCTCTTTCTCGTTTCCTTTTGTCTTTATAAATTATGGTATGCATGTCACGGCATTCTGGAAATTTGGCGGGTTACCTCATGGGACGGGTACGGAATGGGTTTGGTCAGCCACGATGATGATGCCCCATTTACTGGTGTTGATGTTGTAATACCCCTTTGCGCGCTTCTTTTGGCGTTCAGGGATAACAGGTACTCTTGGGGTATCTACTATACACTGGTTTTGGCGCTGGGATGATGGGATAGGATCGGATAGGGTATGGCGTATTGTATGGTGACTGTACATTGGCTCGTGTTTTCTACGTATTTGGAATGATTGATGATTGCCTACGTGCTTAGGTGACTCTTACAGAAGCTTGTTCTGCCGGTTAAGCTAGTTAGCCTGTGATGGCTTGTAGGCTTTATCGGACAGTGACATTTGGTGACTAAACTGAGCCTGTTGACTTAGGCTGATCAGGTTGATGATGTTTGAAGGCCTACCTACTTACTGCGTACACGGTCCATGTTGATGAACCGTGACTCCATAATTCATCAACCCAAGCCACCATTTTTCGGCAATTGATTTAATTCTGATATGA
>Ga0065720_1019217_pt1 | contig 32453 bp, 20 predicted proteins | sample Thericmetagenome_FD_59107 | JGI IMG/M metagenome (GOLD analysis project Ga0065720, IMG submission 59107) | Thermophilic microbial communities from the Joint Bioenergy Institute, California, USA of rice/straw/compost enrichment - eDNA_2 v2... | ecosystem: Engineered > Solid waste > Grass >... | reverse complement strand
TTGCAGGGCATCGCCGGCCGCTACTATGCGCGCGCGGCGGGCGAGCCGGAGGAGGTGGCGGTCGCGATCGACGAGGCCTACATGCCGCGCTTCGCCGGCGACGGCATCGCCGCCTCGCCCGTGGGCAAGGTGCTGGCCATCGCCGAGCGCCTGGACACCCTCGCCGGCGGCTTCGCCGCGGGCCTCAAGCCCACCGGCAACAAGGACCCGTTCGCGCTGCGCCGCGCCGCGCTGGGGCTGGCGCGTACGGTGATCGAGTCCGGACTGGACCTGGGCCTGCCGGACCTGCTGTCGCAGGCCTGGCGAGCGGCGCTTTCCGCCTGCGCCGTTGCAGCAGAGAAAGCGCTTGCAGAGGCCAAGAGCGACAAAGAGGCCGTTGCGGCGAGGAAGACACTGGAGGACGCGGTTGCATTGCGCGATGGCGATTCCACCCCGGCCGTTGGCGAGCTTTACGACTTCATCCTCGACCGCCTGCGCGGCTACTACGCCGACAGGGGCGTGCCGGCCACGCACTTCAACGCCGTGGCCGCGCTGAAGCCGGCCTCGCTGTACGACTTCGACCGCCGCCTCGATGCCATCGGCACCTTCGCCCGGCTGCCGGAAGCCGAGGCGCTGGCCGCGGCCAACAAGCGCATCCTCAACATCCTGAAGAAGGCCGGAGGCGACATCCCGGACGCCGAGGACCCGGCGCTGCTGAAGGAGCCGGCCGAGGCCGCCCTGGCCGAGGCGGTGGAGGCGGCGCGGGCCGACACCGCTGCAGCACTGCAGCGGCGCGACTACGTGTCGGTGCTGACCCGGCTGGCGGCGCTGCGCCCGCAGGTGGATGCCTTCTTCGACGCGGTGATGGTCAACGCCGAGGACCCGGACCTGCGCCGCAACCGCCTGGCCCTGCTGCGCCGCCTGGCCGACCGCCTGGGCAGCGTCGCCGCGATCGAGCACCTCTCGGCCTGAGCCGCGGCGCGAGGGGCGGCCTTCTCCTCCCGGCCCTTCCCGCTTGCGGGGGAGGGGGTTTCTCCGTTGCCCGCCCCCGGGTGTGGGGCAACCATCTCCGCCGCGTGCGCCACCGGATTCCTCCCCCGGGGGCGGTGGGAGCCGGGAGGGGGCGGCAACACCCGCGCGGAGTGATCCGCCGTCACGACGCAGTTGCCCCACCCCGATCCTCCCCCGCATCGCGGGGGAGGGCGCCGTGGATGCGCGGGTCGCAACGGCGCGCGGACCCTGTATCGTTTGCACGGGGATCCGTTCAACGTTTTTTGACCCTGCTTGGGTATCCTGCGCCAATGCGCACCCGTGGCCTTCCGATCGCCGCCGCCGTGCTCCTGCTGTCCACGGCCGGGACGGCGGGCGCGGTGGTCGTGGGCAAGGTCGAGATCGTCGGCCTCGACGAGGAGATGACCGAGAACGTGCGCGTCTCGCTGTCGCTGGCGGACGCGATCGGCAAGGACGTGAACTGGCGCCGGCTCAGCTACATGCTGCGCGAGGCCGAGGCCGAGACCCGCGAGGCGCTGGAGCCGTTCGGGTTCTACTCGCCGACGATCGTGGTCGAGCGCCGGCGTGGCGATGGCCCGGCCGTGGTGGTGGGGGAGGAGCGCGCCGCGGCGCCCGGGGACGGCGACGGGGATGCGCCCGCCGCCCGCCGCGGCGATGGCGGGGGCGAGCTGAAGGTCACCATCCGGGTCGATCCCGGCAAGCCGGTGCGCGTGCGCAACGCCGACATCGCGATCATCGGCGAGGGCAGCCGCGACCGCTACCTGCAGCAGGACCTGGACGATTTCCTGCCCGGCCCGGGCTCGATCTTCAACCATGCCGACTACGAGGCCAGCAAGACCCGCATCAGCCGCCGCCTGACCGAGCGCGGCTACTTCGACGCCGACTTCGTCTCGCACCGGGTGGAGGTGACCCGCGCCGACTACGCCGCCGACATCGACCTGGTCTGGGACAGCGGCAGGCGCTACGACATGGGCCCGACCCGGATCGAACAGACCCGGCAGATCATCCGCCCGGACATCCTCGGGCGGCTGGTGTACTGGGAAGAGGGCGACTACTACCACCAGGGCCGACTCGACCGCCTGCGCACCTCGCTGACGCGGCTGGACTACTTCGGCTCGATCGACATCGAGCCCAGGCGCGACGAGGCGGTCACCATGCCCGACGGCAGCCGGCGCATCCCGGTCGAGGTCACGCTGACGCCTGCAAAGCGCAGCATCTACACCGCCGGCGTGAGCTACGGCACCGACAGCGGCGCGGGTATCCGCATGGGCGTGGAGCGCCGCTACGTGAACAGCCGCGGGCACAAGGCGCTGGCGCACCTGGACTACGCGCAGAAGCGCAAGACGCTCACCCTGCAGTACCGCATCCCGGCATTCGCCTGGCGCGACGGCTGGTACACCATCAGCCTGCAGGCCTACGACGAGCAGACCGTCTACATCGACACCCGGCGGCTGGAACTGGTGGGCAGCCGCAATGGACAGTACAACGACCAGCTGAACCTGGTGGCCTCGCTGCACGCGCTCCGCGAACGCTGGGCCTACGTGCCCGAGGACAACGGGGCCACGCCGGAACAGCCGCAGTACCGCTACGCCAGCTTCACCTTCCCCTCGATCCGCGCCGAATACATGGACGTGGACGACCGCGTCTTCCCGCGCGACGGCTACGCCGGCTCGCTCACCCTGCGCGGTGGCGTCGGGGGCGCAGGCTCGGAGGCGCATTTCGTGCAGGCGCATCTCCGTGCCTCCTGGTTCATGGGCATCGGCGAGGACAGCCGCCTGATCGTGCGCGGCGAGGCCGGCTACACCTTCACCAACGAGCTGGTGGACATGCCGCCGAGCCTGCGCTTCTACGCCGGCGGCGACCGCAGCATCCGCGGCTACGAGTGGCGCGAGGTCGGGCCGCGGGTGCAGACCGGCGGCGGCACCTATTCCGTGGGTGCGAAGAACGTGCTGACCGCGAGCGTCGAGTACGAGCGCTACTTCCTCGGCGACTGGGGCGCGGCGGTGTTCGTGGACACCGGCAGCGCGTTCGACGGCCGCCGCCCCGACTGGCATACCGGCGTCGGCGCCGGCGTGCGCTGGAAGTCCCCGGTGGGGCCGTTGCGGCTCGACATCGCGCGCGGCCTGGACGATCCGGACTCGCCGTTCACGGTGGGCCTGAGCATCGGCATGGAGTTCTGACATGGCATCCGGACTGCGCCAGCGGCCCGACGACATCAGCCCCGGGGAGCGCGAGGCGCGCATCGCGGAACTGCGCGAGCGCCGTCGCCGGCGGATGCGCGTGCTTGCCATCCGCAGCGCATTGGCGACTGTGGCGCTGGCGCTGCTGGTCGCGGTGTTCCTGTACTGGCTGCTGGCCACGTTCGGCGGCCGCGACTTCCTGCTCGCGCGGATCGTCGCGCTGCTGCCGGAAGGCACCGAACTGTCCTGGTCGAAGGCGGAAGGCCCGGTGTCCGGCCCGCTGGTGATGCACGACGTGCGCTACGTGCAGCGCGGCTGTCCCGACGTGGACGGCAAGCCGGTCCCCTACGGCCGCTGCGGGCGGCCGACGGTGCTGGCGTTCACCGCGCGGCGGATCCTGCTCGTCCCCGAGATCACACCGCTCATCGGCCGCCGCCTGCGCCTGGACGCGATGGAGGTGGAAGGCGCCACGCTCGACCTGCCGGTGTCGGACGAACCGTTCGAGCTGCCGCGCTGGCCGGAGTCGCTGCCCGACATCGCATTGCCGATCGCGCTGGAGGCGGACGACATCCGCGTCGACGGCCTGCGCATCACGCGTGCGGGCGAACCCGTGATCGACATCGCCAGCGTGCGCGGCGGCTTCGATGCCCGCGACGGCCGGGTGCACGTGGAGAACCTGGCCGTCGCCAGCGACCGCGGCACCTTCCGCGTGCACGGCGACTACGCCCCGCGCGACGGCTACCGCATCGACCTGGCCATCAGCGCGCTGATGCCCGCGCCTCCCGGGCGGACGCGGCCGCGGCTGGGCCTCGTCGCGCGCGGCAATGCCGATTCACTGGACGTGGCGCTGGCGGGGCATGCCCCCGCGCCGGTGCGCGCGAGCCTGGTCCTGCGCGGCGGCCGCGAGTCGCCGCGCTGGACGCTGGATGCGTCTTCCGACGAGCTCGATCCCGGGCTGCTCGCGGGCAGCGGCGAACCAGGCACGCCGCTGGCGTTCTCGCTGCACGTGGATGGCGCCGGCGGCGCGATGGAGGCGCGCGGCGAACTGCGCCAGGGCGGCCTGCACGCGGTCCTGCAGCCGTCGAGGCTGCGGCTGGAGGACCAGATGCTCGAGGTCGAACGGCTGGTTGTGGATGCCTTTGGCGGGCGCGTGGCCGCCAGGGGACGCGGCGACTTCACCGACCCGGCCGACGCCCGCTTCCGCTTCGCGATCAACGCGCGCGGGCTGTCGTTCGCCGGCGGCGACGGGGCTTCGCCGGCGATCGGCGTGGACGCCGACTTCGGCATCGCCGGACGCACCGCGGCATGGGCCGCGATCGGAAAGGCCACGCTTTCGCGCGACGGCCAGCAGGCCACGGTGGATTTCGACGGGCGCGGCGACGAGGGCCGGATGGTGCTCAGCCGCGCGCACGTGGAGATGCCGACCGGCACGCTCGATGCCACCGGCAGCATCGGCTGGTCGCCGGCGCCGGGGTGGAACGTGGACGCGGTGCTGGCCGGGTTCGACCCGGGCTATTTCGCGCCGGGCTGGAACGGTGCGGTGCGCGGCAAGGTCGCCACCAGCGGCCGCACGCGCGAGGACGGCGGGCTCGACATCGAGGTGGATGCGCCGGAACTCGGTGGCACGCTGCGCGGGCGCCCGCTCGGCGGGCGCGCCTCCCTGACGGTGCACGGCCCGGCGAAGGGCGGCACGCGCACCGACTACGCCGGCGAGGTGGCGCTCACACTCGGCGGCAGCCGCCTCGACGCGAAGGGCGCGGCCACCGACCGGGTCGAACTGGACGCGCGCTTTTCGCCGCTCGAGCTGTCCGACCTGCTGCCCGACGGCGCCGGCACCCTGCGCGGTACGCTGGCGCTGCGCGGCGCGCGCAACGCGCCGGACGTGGATGCGGACCTGTCCGGCAGCGGCCTGCGCTGGTCCGGCTACCGCGCCGACGCGCTGCACGTGCAGGGCCGCCTGCCGTGGCGCGCCGGCAATGGCGCGCTCACGCTCGAGGCCCGGGGCGTGGAGGCGGGCCTCGCGCTCGACGCGCTGCGCGTGGACGCGCGCGGCGCGGTGGAACGCCTGCAGCTCGAGGCCAGCGCGCGCAGCGAAGGCCTCGGCACGCTGGCGCTGCGCGGCAGCGCCAACCGCGCAGCGGCCGGCTGGCAGGGCGAGGTGGAAGGCCTGCGCCTTGCGATCCGGCAGAAGCAGGCCTGGCGGCTGGAGGCGCCGGCGCGCTTCACGCAGTCTGGCAGCCGTTTCACGCTCACGCGCAGCTGCCTGGTCGCCGAGGGCGGCAGCGACGGCCTGTGCGTCGCCGCCGACTGGCCGCGCGAGGGCGTGTCGGTGGACGGCCGCGGCCTGCCGCTGTCGCTGCTCGCGCCGTACCTGCCGGAGCGCGAGGGCGGGCGCCGCTGGGCGCTGCATGGCACGGTGGACCTGGAAGGGCAGCTGCGTCCGGCGGGCAACGCGTGGCAGGGCCATTTCACGCTCGACTCGGCCGAGGGCGGCATGCGCAACAGCGAGCGCTCCCGCCGCGACGTGATCGGCTACCGCGACCTGCACCTGCAGGCGCAATTCGCCCGGAACCGCATCAACGCCACCCTCGGCGCGCATTTCAACGGCGACGGCCGCATCGACGCGCGCTTCGCCACCGGCTGGGATGCGTACTCGCCGCTCGACGGCGAGATCGCGGCGAACACCGGCGACCTGACCTGGGTGGAGCTGTTCTCGCCGGACATCGTCGAGCCCGGCGGCCGCCTTGATGGCCGCATCACCCTGGGCGGCACGCGCTCGCAGCCACTGCTGGGCGGGCACGCGCGGGTGACGGACTTCTCCACCGAACTGCCATCGCTGGCGCTGCTGCTCGAGGAAGGCGACATCGCGCTCGAGGCGCAGCCGGACGGCAGCGGCCGCATCACCGGCGTGGTGCGTTCCGGGGAGGGCCACCTGTGGGTCAACGGCTCGCTCGACTGGCACGGCGAGGACACGCCGCTGGTGCTGCGGTTGCATGGCCAGGACGTGCTGCTGTCGGACACCCGTGACCTGCACCTGGTCGCCAACCCGGACGTCACCGTGCGCTATGCCGCGCGCGCGCCGCTGCAGGTGGCCGGCACGGTGACCGTGACCCGCGCGATGATGGACCTGGAGCGCCTCGACCAGGGCGTGTCCACGTCGCCGGACGTGGTCGTGCTCGACCCGGTGGACCCGCAGCGCGGCGGCCCGACGCGGCTGATGCTCGACCTGACCCTGGCGATGGGCGACGACGTGCGCCTGCGCGGCTTCGGCCTCGACGGCACGCTCGGCGGCCAGCTGCGCGTGCGCGCCACGCCGGGGCGCGAGATGCTCGCACAGGGACGGCTGGAGGTCGGCGGCAAGTACAGGGCCTACGGCCAGGAACTCCGGATCGAGCGCGGCAACCTCGTGTTCAACAACCAGCCGGTGTCCGACCCGCTGCTCGACATCCGCGCGACCCGCCGGATCGAGGCCGAGGGCATCACCGCCGGCATCGACGTCACCGGCCGTGCCTCGTCGCTGACCGCGACGGTGTGGACGGACCCGGCCAGCGACAGCTCGCAGGCACTGGCCTACCTGGCGCTCGGGCGCCCGGTGTCCAACCTGTCGGCCGAGCAGGGGCGCGAGCTCGACGCGGCCGCCGCGGCGCTGGCCGCGGGCGGCAGCATGCTCGCAGGCCAGCTGGGCAGCAGCCTCGGCCTGGACGACGCGGGCGTGATGCACTCGCGCGCGCTGGGCGGCAGCGTGCTCGGCATCGGCAAGCAGATCTCGCCGCGGCTCTACGTCAGCTTCGGCGTCTCGCTGCTCGGCACCGGGCAGGTGATCGCGCTGAAGTACCTGCTGCGCAAGGGCTTCGACGTCGAGATCGAGACGAGCACGCTGGAAAGCCGCGGCTCGATCAACTGGCGCCACGAAAGCGATTGAAAGTCGCGCCGGGACGGGAATCGTGCGAAGCTGGCTGCGGCGCGGCGGTTCCCGCGTTGTCGCACTGGAAGACGGGCGGAGATTGCCGATGGGCCGTGACGGCCGCTGGTGGACCGTGTTGCGCAGCCTGCTGGCGCTGGTGCTGGCGATCGCCGCCATCCCCGCCGTCAACCTGGCCGGCGCGTGGCTGTCGGACCGGTTGCTCGGCCTGCCGCCCGGCGGCGACCTCCGCCTGGCCGTGGACCTGTTCTGGGTGTTCATGGCCGGCGTGACCGGCACCTGGCTGATGGTACGCACCGCGGCGGTGGCCAAGGGGGCGCACGCCTGCGCGCTGTTCGCGGTCTACCTCGCCGCGGACCTGCACGGCGCCTTCACCATGGCCGGCGAGTACCCGTGGTGGTTCGTGACCGGTTTCATCGGCCTGCTGCCGCTGCAGGTGTGGCTCGGCTGGCGGCTGGGGCGCCTCTGAGGAACAGCATGCGGGAAAAGGGGCGCCGAAGCGCCCCTTTTCCGTTGCCCTGCTCAGAGCAGGTATTTCTTCCAGAATTCCACGCGGGACCAGAAGATGAAGTCGCTGTTCTCGCGTTTGTGGAAGCCGTGGCCTTCGTTGTGTGCCAGCACGTGCCAGGCCTCGCCTCCGCGCGCACGGACCGCTGCGACGATCTGCTCGGCTTCCGTCGGTGGCACGCGCGGATCGTTGCCACCGGTGGCAACCATCAGCGGGATGCGGATGTGCTCGACGTTGCGGAGCGGGGAGATCTCGCCGAGTTTGGCGCGCTGGACCGGGTCGCGCTCGTCGCCGTATTCCACCCGGCGCAGGTCGCGGCGGTAGGCCTGGGTGTTTTCCAGGAAAGTGACGAAGTCCGAGATCGCCACCGCGCAGGAGGCCGCGCGCAGGCGTTCGCTGTAGTGCACCGCCGAGGCATAGCACATGTAGCCACCGTATGAGAAGCCGTACACGGCGAACCTTTCCGGATCGAGCCCCGGGTCACGATCGAGCACGTCGAGGAACGCGCCGATGTCGCGCACCGAGTCCTCGCGCTTCCACGGCCCGTTGTCCAGGTCCAGGAACCGCTTGCCGTAGCCGGATGAACCGCGCACGTTGGGCAGGAAGATGGCGATGCCCAGCTCGTTGACCAGGTAGTTGTCGGCTCCCAGGAACCCGGGGCGGCTCTGGCCCTCGGGACCGCCATGGATGTCGAGGATCAGTGGGCGGCGTCCCGGGAATTTTTCCGGGTCGGGCCGGTACAGGAAGCCGGACATCCGTTCGCCGTCGAAGCTTTCGATCTCGATCAGTTCGGGTTCACGGTTGCGCGACAGGTCCAGTCCGCCCGCCTCGCTCTCGGTCCAGCGCCGCACCTGCAGGGTGTCCGGGTCGATCGAGAAGGCGTCACCCGAGACCTTGGCCGAGGACAGGCTCAGGCCGATCTCGCCCCAAGGGGCGATCTGCACCAGATCGCCGAAGCTCCAGTGCAGGACGCCGTCGGGCAGGCCCTCGACGTTGCGTACCTGACCGGTTCCCGGGTCGAGCACGCGTACGCGGGAGAAACCGGCCTCGTTGACCGCGTAAACCACGAAGCGCTCGTCGGGGGCGACCGCGTAGTCGGTTACGTCCCAGCGTGATTCGGGGCTGACCGGCGTGAAGCGGCCGTTGCGCGGATCGAGCTTGCCAAGGCGCACAAAGTCCGAATCGCGGTTCGACAGCGCCCAGAGGGTGCCATCGGCGGCATAGCGCACTTTCGCGTACGAGACGCGCTGCTTTGGATCCGTCAACGTTTTCATCCGGCCGCTGGCAAGGTCGACCTCGGTTACGACCGCGTGGTTGATCGAGATCCGGTTGACCGCAATGGCCTTGCGCCCGTCAGGCGAGAAGTCGCTGATGTTCCAGCCTCCGCCGGTGACCTTGGACACCAGGCGCTCCGTCGATGGATCACGCGGGTCCATCACGTACAGGTCTGCATCGGCGCCGTTGCGCCGTGTCGACATGTAGCCGATATAGCGGCCGTCACGGCTCCAGCTGCCGAACCAGTTGCGGCTCTTGCCGTCGGTCAGCAGGTGCAGGCGGCCGTCCTCGAGCCGGTAGAGCTGGTAGAACTCGTCGCCGCCCTGGTCCTTCTGGACCACCAGCGTGGCGTCGGCCGGCGAGTACGTCGCGAACGGGACGGGTTCGTCCTCGAAACTGATCTGCCGGCGCGCGGAACCGGGTGTGGCCACGCGGAACAGCTGGTCGGTGGTCCCAAAGCGGGTCTTGACCAGCATCGCACGGGTGGCCGGATCCCAGCCCAGGAACTGGGCGCTGCGCGCCTCGAGGTAGGGCCGCGTAGCGGCTGCCGTCTCGTCCGGTATCGTCGGGACGCCATCCGCCGTCACCGAGGCCGGCACGGCGACGGCTGCATATGCGGCCGCCGCCGCCGACATCAGTGCGAGGACGAAGATGTTGCGTGCAGTCTTCTTCATGGTTTCCTCGGATGATGGCGGGAAAAGGTCAGAACCTGGCGCGCACGCCGGCGGTGTAGTAGCGACCCATCACGTCGTAATACGGCGAGAAAGTGGACGCGATTGGCGACTCCTTGTTGGCCACGTTGTTGACCGCGCCGTACAGTTCCAGGTTCGCCCCGATGCGCCAGCTGGCTCCGATGTCGAAGTAGATGTAGTTGCCGATCGCGTTGTTGACGATCGCCTGGTTGCGGTCGTACATGCCGGCAGACAGGTAGCGGGCGCGGACGTTGGCCGAGAACACGTCGCTGTTGAAGGACACACTGCTGATCGCACGCCACTTCGGCACGCCCAGGTTGAAGGCGTAACCCTGCGATTCGACGTACTCGATCTTCTTGATGCCGTCGTCAGTGGTCAGGCTGTTGACCCAGGTGGCAAGTGTGCGGGTGACCAGGTTGCCGGACAGGCCGAACAGCGTGACCGGGCGACGGTAGGAGACCTCGAAATCGATGCCGTCGGTCTTGTACTCGGACAGGTTGGTATAGGTGGATACGATGCGGACGATGTTGCCGGCAGAATCGCGCTCCACGCGCGCGCACATCGCCTGGTTGCCGGCCGCGCAGCGGCTCAGGATGTCCTGCAGGCCGATGGTCGTGATCACGTCCTTGATCTGGATGTCGAAGTAGTCGATAGACAGGTCCAGGCCCTCGACCGAACGCGGCGACCAGGTAACGCCGAAGGTCAGCGTGTCCGCGGTCTCGGGCACCAGGTCCGGATTGCCACCGCCGTTGGACAGGGCATAGACCGTCTGCCCCGTCTGTGGGTCGAGCACGTAGCTCCAGCCAGTGGTGCTGGTGGTGAACAGCTCAGACAGGTTCGCTGAGCGGATGTCGCGCGAACGCGCGATGCGGCCGCGGAATCCGTCGAAGAACTCGTTGGTCGCGCCGAGCTTCCACGACCAGATCGAACCGGTGGTGGAGTAGTCGGACACGCGTGCGGCGGCGTTGATCGCGAAGTCGTTAAGGACAGGCCGGTCTTTGGCGATCGGTAACAGCACCTCGCCGAACATCTCCTTGACCGTGAAGCTGCCCTTCATCGGGTTGAAGCTGAAGGAGCGGAACGCCTTGGCCGCGTCGAGCTCGCCGACGCGCTGGTCGATCGCCTCGCGGCGCGCCTCGACGCCGAACGCGACGGAAGCCGCGCCGGCCGGCATCTGGAATGGCTCGCCGCGCAGGCTGGCGCCAAACACGTCGAGGGTGACCTTGGATCGCTGGCTCGGAGTGCCGGTGACGTAGTCGATCGCAGCCTGCGAGGGTGCGCCTTCTCCGAACAGGTTGATCGGCACGCAGCCTGAGTTGGGGTTGGTCAGGGTAACGCGGCACACCGGCTGGCCGGTGGCGGGATCGATCACAGAATCCACCGCCTGCGCCCACTCCTGGGCGAGGATGAACCCCGGGGTGTCGAAGTTCTGCTCGGCCTCGCCATGCGAGTAGTAGGCGCTCCAGCGCCAGTCGTCGCCGGTGTAGCCGTCGAACGCCACCGTCGCCTGGGTGGTCTTGCGCTCGAAGTCGATGTGCGGGTAGTTGATGTCGTTGTTGAAGCGGCCCATTACCAGCGTGGTCGCGCCGGCGGTCTGCATCTCGTCGCGGACCTGCTGGGGCAGGAACGCGTTGTCGATGCTGACGGTCAGGTTGCCACGGTTGTGATCGCCGAACCAGATGTAGTAGTTGTACATGCGCGAGTGGCGTACGTCGGCGGTCATCCGCACATCGTCGTTGAGGTCCCATTGCACGCTGGCCATGGTCGAGTAGCGCTTCTGCGGCGCGCTCAGCGGGCTGAAGTCGTCGTTGGACGGACCTTCGCCGCCGCTCATCAGGGCGCCGACCACCTGGCCGTACTGGAACGGACGCAGGCTGCCGTCGGGATTGAATACCTGGCCCGCGAGGCTGAAGCCGCTGATTGACTGGCCGTTGGCGTCGCGCGCACCGATGATCAGGCCGCCGATCGCGGCGTCGGAGAAGCCGACGTCCGGCATCAGGGTGGGCTGGCCGTTGATGTTCAGGGTGGACCAGCGCCCGGCGCGGGGGCGCGAACTGCGCGGGACGATGCCGTCGTTGTCGAGGAACTCGCCGCCCAGCACCAGGTGTCCGCGACCGTCGGCAAAGTCGGTGCCCCACGCGGCCTCGAAGCGCTTCTCGTCGCCGTCATCGTAGGCCGAGCGGCCGGCCTGCGCACCGAACTTCAGGCCAGTGAATTCGCGGTCCATGGAGATGTTGACCACGCCGCCGACCGCGCCGGAACCCCACGCCGCCGAAGCGCCGCCGGTGACGACGTCCACGTACTTCACCAGCACAGAGGGAATGGTGTTGAGGTCGTTGTCGCTGGAGACGCGGCGGCCGTCGAGCAGGACCAGGGTGCGGCTGATGCCGAGGCCGCGCAGGTCGACCGGTGCATTGCCTGCGCCAGTGTTGGAGCCGGTAGTCTGCGGCGAGCTGGTGGCACGGAACTGCGGCAGGTCATTGAGCGCGGCGCCGATGTTGGTGCGGGTCTCCAGGCGCAGTTCCTCGGAGCTGACCGGCAGGATAGGCGTCGGCGAGACGAAGTCCGGGCGGTCGATGCGCGAGGCCGAGACTCGGACCGAGCCGAGGGTCGCGATCCTGCCGTCGTCCTGGGTTTCTTCGGAGGAACCGGTGGCGGGGGAGGCTTCCTGGGCCAGCGCGGGGAGGGCGGTGCCGGAGGCGAGGCCAAACAGGGCCGTGGCCAGGGCGACCGACAGGGGGGATGGGGCGTGGCGGAACGGAACGCGGTGGGTGCGGCTATTCATCAGGGCGGTCTCGGGCAAATGGGGGTCTGAAAGGGCTTCCCTGCATCACACAGGCCGTCAGGAGGCCATCCATTAGCCCAATCTTAACCACATCACGACAACATTTTCTAATCAGGACTTTTTTGTCCTAACAAAATGACGCGACGCACAACATCCGCGGGGCGGCCCGCTGCGCTCGGGGTGGATCGGATTCTGTGCGGAGCTGCCCTTCATTCCTGCCGGGGGCGCCCTTCCCCGCGCTTGCAGGAAGGCCAGGTTTTCGCGGGCATGGGCCATCGGCCCGGTGCGGCGCCTGGAACGGCCGGGCTGGGGAAACGAATGCTGTCGCGCGGGCTTGGTTTGCTGCGAAGATTGTTCTCAACCAGACCTTCCTTCCGAACCGGGGAGGAGGGGCTGATAACGGGAAAAGGGATTGAACTCCGTCCCCGGGTGATGGGAGAAGGTGTTTTTCTCCTTCTCCGCCCGCTGGTGGGTGGGGCAGTAGCCCCCTGTTGCAGTGATCAGTGCCGGCGCGGGACCGCCGCCAGCAGCGCCCACAGGCCGCCGATGCCGGCGATCCAGGACGACAGCGGGATGCGCAGGAACGACGGGCCGCCGGCTTCCAGTGCGTACAGCACCGCGGCCACGATCAGCAGGCCGACGCCGAGGATCGCGGCGACGATCCGCCGCTGCATCGCGTCGAGCGCCTGGGCGATGCGCGCCACGTCGTCCGAGCGCATCCGCAGTTCGTGGCGGCCCTGCACCTGCTGTTCCAGCCAGGCGTGCAGCAGCTGCGGCATCTCCGGCGCACGGGTGACCAGCTCCGGCATCCGGCGGCGGAACTCGCGTGCCAGCCGCCTCGGGCTGTAGCGTTCGGCGAGGATCCGCTCCAGCACCGGGCGCGCCACCGCCCAGATGTCGATCTGCGGGTCGAGCAGCCGGCCGATGCCCTCGATCGTGAGCAGGGTCTTCTGCATCAGGATCAACTGCGGCTGGATGGTCAGCTCGTACTTCCGCGCGGTGCGGAACAGCTTGCCCAGCACCTCGCCGAGCGAGATCTCGGACAGCGGCCGGGTGAAGTACGGCTCGCACACCGCGCGCGCGGCGGCCTCCAGTTCCTCGATGCGGATGTGCGAGGGCATCCAGCCCGCCTGCACGTGCAGTTCGGCGATCCTGCGGTAGTCGCGGTTGAAGATCGCCATGAAGTTCTCGGCGAGGTAGTACTGGTCCTCGGGCGAAAGCTGGCCCATGATCCCGAAGTCGAGCGCGATGAAGCGCGGGTCTTCCTTCCGTCCGGGATCGACCCAGATGTTCCCGGCGTGCGCGTCGGCGTGGAAGAAGTTGTCGCGGAACACCTGGGTGTAGAACACCCGCACGCCCTTGGCCGCGAGCGCCTTGCGGTCGATGCCGGCGGCATCCAGCGCGGCGATGTCGTCGCTGTTGATCCCGTGCACGCGCTCGAGCGTGAGCACGCGCTGGGAGGTGTGGGTCCAGATCGGCTCGGGCACGTACAGGTCGGGCGAGCCGAGCCAGTTGCGGCGCAGCACCGAGGCGTTGGCGCCCTCGCGCTGCAGGTCGAGCTCGGCGGCGAGCGTGTTCTCGATCTCGGCGACGATGTCGCGGGGGCGGATCTTGTCGGCGTTCGGGTGGGTGCGCTCGACCAGCGTGGCCAGAGACTTCAGCAACGCGACGTCCCCGGCGATCTGCCGCTCGACGCCCGGGCGCAGCACCTTCACAACGACCTCGCGCGGTGGCGCATCGCCGCGCGGGTGCAGTGTGGCCGCGTGCACCTGCGCGATCGAGGCCGAGGCCAGCGGCTCCGTGTCGAACGAGGCGAACAGCGTGCCGATGTCCGCGCCCAGTTCCTGCTCGACGATCGCGCGTGCGGTGTCGCCGTCGAACGGCGCCACCTTGTCCTGCAGCAGCGAAAGCTCGTCGGCGACATCCGGCGGCAGCAGGTCACGGCGGGTGGAGAGGATCTGCCCGAACTTGACGAAGATCGGACCCAGCTCCTGGAGCGCCAGGCGCAGGCGCGCGCCGCGCGGCAGCCGTGCGACCTCGCGCGAGGCGCGCGGCACGAACGGCCGCATCAGCTTCAGCCAGCGCTCGGCGGGCGTGCCGTCGAGCAGGTCGTCGAGCCTGTAGCGCAGCAGCACGCGGCCGATGCGCAGGACGCGCCTCAGCGAGCTCATGCCGTGTGCCCGCCTGCCGTGGAAGCCAGCCGCGCCACGCGCGCGGCGAGCCGCTCGACGTCGTCGCGCAGGTCGTCCACGTCGTCGTGGAAGGCGTCCAGCTCGTCGCGGCCGACCACGTCGCGCGATTCCTCGACCAGGTACTCGGCGGTCTGGCGCGCGAGGCGGCCGCCGAGTTCGCGCGCGCCACGCAGCGCGCCGGCGAAGGCGTTGGCGACCTGCACGCCGACCACGTCGCCGAACGCCTCGGTGAACGGCTTGTGCCAGTCGGGGTCGAAGCGTTCGGCGATGCGCTGCAGCTGCCGGGCCAGTTCGGCATCGCCCGACACGCGCACCCTGCCGACCGGCACGGCGTCGTCGCGGCGCAGGAACGGCAGCTGCGAGAGCATGCCGATCAGCGTGCTGCGCACGGCCAGGTCCGGCTCGCGCGAGGAATCCGCGGGCCCGACCACGAGGCGCCCGCCGTCCACCCGCAGCTGCAGTGCCAACGGCGGCGCCTCCAGCGTCAGCTCGATACGGCGGCCGTCGAGGCGGGCCACCGCGTCGCGGGTATCGGGATCGAGCGCGAGCACCCGGTTGAGGGCGCTTTCGAGCACGCGGCCGGCGATCGGCTTGAGTGCGTCGAACGGGGAAGGCGTCGGGGTGGCCATTGCCGCATTGTAGCCGCAGCGGGCCGCGGCAAGGCCGTGGGAAGGCCCGCCGGGGGCGGGCCTTCCGGCCCACTCCCGGGGTCAGGCCCGGCGGCCGCGCAGCATCGAGACCGCGGCCAGGACCAGGAACACGACGAACAGGATCCAGGCGATGTTGGTCGCCGCGCCGGCGATGCCGGAGAAGCCCAGCACCGCGGCGATGAGCGCGATGACGAAGAAGGTGACGGCGTATCCGAGCATGGGAAATCTCCGTGGCATTGTCAGGATGGGTGCTGCCACGGCAGCCTGGGCCACCGGCGGTCGTCGCGCGGTGACGGTGGCGTGGTTACGGCGTGAAGGAACGTGGCTTCAGCCGCGTTGCAGCCACCACGCGCGCAGCTGTTCCAGGCCTTCGGCGATGGAAACCCTCGGTACATAGCCGAAGTCGCGCCTGGCCGGCTCCATCGAATACCAGTGCGTGGTGCTCAGCTGTTCGGCGAGGAAGCGCGTCATCGGCGGTTCGCCGCCAAGCCGCAGCAGCGGCCAGAGCACCTCGCACGCCGCGCCGATGGCGTAGGCCACGCCGAACGGGATCGAGCCGTCCACGCGCGGCGCGCCGGCCGCTTCCAGCAGCGCGTTGACGATCTCGCGCGTCGGCTTCGGCTCGCCGTTGCTGATGAAGTAGGCGCGTCCCGCGCAGGCCGCGCCCGGGGCGAGGTGGTCGAAGGCGTCGAAGTGGGCCTGCGCGGCGTTGTCGATGTAGGTGGTGTCGATCAGGTTGTGGCCGCCGCCGACGAAGCGCAGGCGCCCGGCCTTCGCGCGCTCGACCAGCCGCGGCAGGATCTGGCGGTCGCCCGGGCCCCAGATCAGCCGCGGGCGCAGGGCGACGGTGGCTAGGTCCGGGCCGTTCGCGGCCAGCACCATCTTCTCCGCGACCTGCTTGGTGCTGGCGTAGGGCGCCTTGAGGTCCTCGCCATAGGGCACGGTGTCGGCGGTGCCGCCCTCGACCGGATGCGTCCTGCGGTGGGTGACGCTGGGCGTGGAGGTATAGACCAGCCGGCCGATGCCGTGCGCGCGGCAGGCCTCGACCACGTTCCGCGTGCCGACCACGTTGGCCTGGTAATAGCTTTCGTAGCTGCCCCACGCGCCGGCCCTGGCCGCGTTGTGGAACACTGCGTCCATGCCGCGGGCGGCGGCCAGCACCGCGTCGCGGTCGGCCAGGTCGCCGCGCACCTGGCGCACGCCCAGCGCGTCGAGTTCCGGATAGTGGCCGCGGTTGAAGCTGGTGACCTCATGCCCGCGCTCGGCCAGCCCGCGGCACAGCGCCTGGCCGAGGAAACCACCGCCGCCGGTGACCAGGATTTTCATTGCCGCTCCTCCAGCCGCGAGGCGGCCCACGCCGCAAGCTTCTCGCGGCCGATCTTGGCGTTGTGCCGGATGTCCACCGGGAAGCCGGGGTGGAACAGGAAGGTGTCGATGCGTGCGGTGTGCGGGAAGCGCGCGCCGATGTCGCGCAGCCCGCGCTCGATGCGCGCGTGTTCGGCACGGGCGATGCCGGGGTGCGTCTCCACGCACAGCACCGGCCGCTGCGCGCCTTTCGCGCCCACGCCGACCAGCGCGGTGCGGCGCACGTCCGGGTGGGTGTTGAACACCGGCTCGACCTGCTCGGTGTACAGCGGTCCATCGGCGGTCTCGACCCGTTGCGACTTGCGCCCGCAGAACCACAGCCGGCCCTCGTCGTCGATCCAGCCGACGTCGCCCATGCGGTGGACGATGCGTTCCGTGCCATCCGGCAGGCGCTCGCGGATCTTGGCCAGCGCGGTCTGCCCGTCACGGTTGTAGTAGGCGTCGGTGGCGGTCGGGCCGGCCACGGTGATCTCGCCGATCCCGCCCGGGGCGACCAGCAGGTCGTCCGACCACGCGGGGATGGGCCCGTCGCTGATCCGGATGATGCGCACCTCGTTCGGCGGCACCGGGCGGCCGACGCAGGTGCCGGCGCCCTGCTCGGTGCGCTCGCGCAGCGACAGCAGCTCGCGGCCCTCGATCACCGCCACCGGCAGGCATTCGGTGGCGCCGTAGGGCGTCCAGAACTGCGCATCGTCCGGCAGCAGTTCCAGCATCCGCGCCACCACCTCCGGCGGCACCGGCGCGCCGGCCGACGTCACGCGCTTCAGGGTCGGCAGCGGCTCGCCATGCGCGGCCAGCACGCGCATCAGCGCGGGCGAGCCGAACAGCTGGTCGGCGCCGAAGCGGGCGATCGCCGCATGCAGCTTGCGCGGGTCGGCTCCGGCCGGACGCGTGGGGTCCATGTCGGGGATGACCGAGGTCAGGCCCAGCGCGGGGTCGAACAGCGCGAACGGCGGGAAGGTCGGGAAATCCACGCCGCCCGGCGCGATGCCGAAGGCCGTGCACAGCATGTCGACCTGCGCCACGAAGTGGCGGTGGCGGTAGACCACGCCCTTGGGCACGCCGGTGCTGCCGCTGGTGAACAGGATCGCGGCCACGTCGTCCGGGCAGGTCCGCGCCAGCTGCGGCCCGGCGCCCGCGCCGTCGCGTTCCACCTGCGCCAGGGTGGCGTCGGCCAGGAACGGGAAGCGGCCGGTGGTGATCCGCGTCATCGCGGATTTCGCCCAGCCCAGCAGCGTGCGCGCGAAGTGCGCCAGCGGGATGCCGATGAAGGCATGCGGCTCGGCCTCGTCCAGGCACTGCTTCAGCGCGCGCCTGTCGATGCCCGGGTCCACCAGCACCGGCACCGCGCCGGCCTTGAACAGCGCGAACATCAGCAGGAAGAACTCCGGCGTCGGCCGCACCATCACCACCACGCGCGTGCCGCGCACGATGCGGCGCAGGGCCAGCCCGGCGGCGATCGCGTCGCTGCGCGCATCGAGCTCGCCATAGGTCAGGGTGGTGCGGTAACTGCCGTCGTGTCCCGGGCAGCGCATGGCGATGCGGTCGGGTGCTTCCGCGGCCAGCCGGGGGAGGGCCGCGGCGATGTTGCAGGCGTCGGTCATGCCGGGAATTATCGCCGCCCCCGGCCCCCCTTGCGCCGGTTCCGGGGGCTGCGGAAAAATCGCGCCCTCCCCGGCTTCCGCCGCGCAAGGCCCGGCATCCATGCACCCCTGCCTCACCTGTGGCGCGTGCTGCACCCAGTACCGCGTCGCCTTCCACTGGATGGAATCGGACGAGTTCACCGAAGGCGGGGTCCCGGCAGGGCTGACCGAGAAGCTGGACGCGCACCGGCTGTGCATGCGGGGCACCTATGCCCCGCCGATCCGCTGCGTGGCGCTGGATGCCGACATCGGCCGCTACTCGCGCTGCACCATCCACCCGCGCCGCCCGTCCGTCTGCCGGGAGGTGGATGCGTCCTGGGAATTCGGCGCGCCCAGCCCGCAGTGCGACAAGGCCCGCCAGGCTTACGGCCTGCCGGTGCTGACGCCGGACGACTGGCGCTGGCGCGAGGCCGACAACGACGACCACCCGGACGACAGCGGCAACAGCCCCTCGCCGCCGGCGGTGCCGCCGGTCGCGGCCTGAGCCGCACGCGCATCCGGTTCCCCCGATCCCGGGGACCGCGTACCCGCGGTTCGGACCGTGCAGGTGTTCCTGCCCCTCACCCCTCCCCCGCAAGCGGGGGAGGAAGACAGACACTTTCCCCGCGAACGGCGGAAGGCCGGGAGGGCGCGATCCCCACACGGCGCCATCGGCCTGCGCCGGTCCGGGCGGACCGGGTGGGGCAATCCGCGCGGCGACACCGGCCCATCCGTGCCGGCGCTGCCGCCCGCCGCTAGATCACCGGGTGCCGGTCGAGGAACCCGCGGATCGCCGGCACCAGCACCTCGTGCTTGTCTTCCAGCACGTAGTGCGCGGCGTCCTCGAACGCCATCACCTCGGCCTGCGGCAGGTCCGCGCGGAAGCGGTCCAGGAAATGGTGGTCGAACACGAAGTCCTTCAGGCCCCAGCCGATGAAGGCGGGCCGGTTGGCGAAGGACGGCAGCGCGCGGCCCACGGCGTCCAGCAGCGGCCAGGCGCGGTCGCCCGACCCGAGCGGGATGTCCTGGATGAAGCGGATGACGGCCAGGCGGTTGCGCCAGCTGTCGTAGGGCGCCACGTAGGCGCGGCGCACGTCCCGCGGCATCGGCCGCGCCACGCCGATCCGCGCCGCGCCCTCGGCGAAGGCATTGGCGCCGCGGATCAGCACCTCGCCCAGGAAATAGTCGCGGCCAAGGCTGAGCTGCCAGGGCATGGTCTTGGCCGCCGGCATCGGGAACGCGGCGGTGTTGAGGATCACCAGGCGCTTCACGCGGGACGGGTGCCCCAGCGCCCAGGAAAAGCCGATCAGGCCGCCCCAGTCGTGCACTGCCAGCGTCACCGGCCCGGTGATGCCGATACCCTCCAGCAGCGTGGACAGGTCGTCCACCCGCGAGCGCAGGGTGTAGTCGTAGCGCGGCGTGGCGATGGGCCGGTCGTCCGGCTTGTCGGACAGCCCCATGCCGATGTGGTCGGGCACGATGCAGCGCCAGCGGTCACGCAGGCCGTGGACGAGGTGGCGCCAGTAGTAGCTCCACGACGGGTTGCCGTGCAGCATCACCACCACCTCGCCATCGCGAGGACCCTCGTCCAGGTAATGCATCCGGATGCCCGGGCGTACCTCGAGATGGTGGCTGGTGAAGTCGTAACCGGGGAAGGACACGGCAGGGGCGTTGCAGGACAGGGCACCGCATTGTAGCCGCCGCGCCCCGCGCCCGGCCGCGGCGGCCGGCCGGGCCTGCTCGTTCTCCATTTGCACGGCATTGTCGCGCGGGCCATCCGAATGCCCGTACACGGCACCGGACCGGACGGGTTGGGGGCAATCCTCGCGCCAACACCAATGGCCAACAATGGTATTCCCCATCCCAGCTTTCCCCCGCAAGCGCGGGAAGGAGCCCATCACTCCACTGCCTGTGGAAAATGACGGGGTGGGCAACGCCCGTTGCGATGCCGCATCGGGCAGCCGGGGTGTCCGCGCGCCATCGGGCGTCACACATCCCGTGGCCGGGGCTGTGCAGTCCGCATGACGGGCGTCCTTGCAACCATCCGTCGCGGACCCGCATCGTACCGGTCTCGATCGGATTGGAAGGGGAAAGAAGGTGTCGCGCATGATCCGGAACAAACGTTTGGGGCTGGCGCTGCGTGCCTGGTGCCTGGTGGCAGCCCTGCTGGCATGTCCCTTGCTGCCCGCGTGCCATCCGGCCCCACGCGCCGACGCGGTGCTGCTGGGGCGGGTGTTCGATGCCCGCACCGGGACGGTGATCGGGCAAGGCGCGGTGGTGGTGGCCGGCGGCCGGATCCGTTGTGCCGGCAAGAAGGCCGATTGCCGCTGGTCCGCGGATACGCCGGTGCGCGACCACGGCGACCGCCTGCTGCTGCCCGGCCTGATCGACCTGCACGTGCATGCCCGGCCGCACTACATCGGCGCGTTCGTGCCTTCGGGCGTGACCACGGTGCGCGACGCCAACAACACTTTGGACACGGTTGCGCAGCTGCGCGCACAACCGGGTGCACCGCGCATCGTGGCCACCGGACCGTTGCTCGATGGCGAGCGCAGCGTGCTCGCCACGGAGCCGTCGCTACTGGGCAGCGCTCCGCTGGAAACCCTGATGCCGGTGACGGTGCGGGACGAGGCCGAGGCCCGGGCGGCCGTGGAAGCGCTGGCGGTGGCGGGCGTGGACTGGATCAAACTCTACGAACAGCTGCCGCCGGAAGCGTTTGTGGCGGCGGTGCAGGCTGCCAGAGGGCTCGGCATCCCGGTCATGGCCGACCTGGGCGTGGCGCTGACGCGTGGCCTGGATACGGCGCAGGTGGACGCGATGCAGGCCGCAGATGCCGGGATCTCGACGCTCGAGCACCTGGGCGGGCTGGCGCTGGCCTACAGGCGGATGGGCGGCGATCCGTTTGCCGAAACGCTCGACGAAGAACTGCTGGATGCGCTGACCGACCGGCTGGCCGCGACCGGCGTATCCGTGGTGCCCACCGCCGCCAATGCCTTCCAGTTCGCACGTCCGGGAGCCCTCACGACCGATGGCCTGCCCGGCGCGGACCGGCTGGTGCCTTTCTTCCAGGGGCATTGGCAGCAGCTGGCGGGCATCCTCGGCAGCGAGTCGGTGAAGCGACGAAGCGCGACCGACCTGCGCCTGTTGCAGGCGACCTTGCCGCGGCTGCTCGCGCGCAACGTACGCATCGGCGCCGGGTCCGACCTGCCCGCGGCACCGTGGATGCTGCCGGGCGCGGCGCTGCACCAGGAACTGCAGGCCCTCGTCGGGCTCGGGATGACACCCGCTCAGGCGCTGAAGGCGGCGACTTCGGATGCGGCCGACATCCTCGGCCGTCCCGACCTCGGCCGTCTCGAGGCAGGCGCGCGTGCCGACATCGTGGTCGTCGAAGGCGACCCGCTCGCGGATATCACCCGCACGCGGAACGTGGTGGAGGTCTGGTTCGACGGCAGGCCGGTGGCACTGGTCGAAGCCTGGGATGCCGTGGGCGCGGCAATGGCCCAGGCCGGGGGCGGAAACTGAGCCGGTGGATCGCGCGGGCGTTTACCATGCGCGCAGCAACACGGAAGCCATGCCCATGACCGCGACTCCTCCCGGCCTCGACGACGCACAGATCGAACGCCTGTCCGAACTGCTCGAACGGCGCGCGGTCCCGTTCCGCGGCTTCAACATCGAGGCGCTCGACGGCTTCCTGTCGGCGATCGCGGTCTCGCCCGTGGACGTCCCGGCGGAGGAATGGATGCCGGTGGTCTGGGGCGGCCGGGAACCGCGCTGGGACGGCGAGGAGGAGCGCGGCCAGGTCCATGGCCTGCTCGCCGCGCACCTGGCCATGTGCATCGCGCGCGCGCGCCACGAGGGCGGGGAGCTGCCCGAGCAGCTCGCCCCGCTGATGTGGCTGCCTTCGGAGGAGGACGACGGGCTGGACGGGGACGAGCCCGAGGTCGGCCGCGACTGGGCGCTCGGCTTCTTCGAGGGCGTGGCCCTGCGCGGGGACGGGTGGGACCGCTGGCTCGACCGGCACGAATGGATCGGCGGGATCCTCGACGACCTCGAACTGCTCGCCAGCGACGGGGCATCCGGCGACGACCCCGACGCTTCACCCGGCTACCGCGAGCGGCTGGAGATCGTCCTGGAGATCCCCGGCATGCTCGCCGACCTGTACCGGAACCGGCCGCCGCGGCATTGAGCCCGCGAGTTTCGTTGTGTTGGCTGCGTGTCAAAGGTTGCGCCTGCTGTTCTGTGGCGGATTACCGTTCTGCGCACAGCGGCCGTCCGATCTCTGGACAATGGGGGCGCGCCACGGCGCAGACGATACGCAACCTTTTGATTTTATTTGGGTGTTTTGATTCAGGCACGGTCTCGGGATCTGAGATATGCTGCAGGGCAGCCCTGCGATGCGCGAACGCTCAAGTTCCACTTGGGATGGCCCGGTGAACCCGGCTAGCGCACGCGGGGCTGTTTGTTTCTGCGTTTGGCGAATTCCGGCCTGTGTTGCGCATCCTTGGGCACGAACAGCCAATGGCGATAAGGATCTTTCCACAGGTTGGCCATGTCTCCGCGCCGTGACGTGGGCCTGCCGATGTTGAAGTTCGGATAGATCTGCTGGATGCGCTTGAGGATATGCCTGTACACGCGCTCCTTGGCGATAGTGCGCTTGGCGCGCCTGTGGCTGCCTTCCGGCTTTTCCTTGTGCTTGTCATTCAGCCTGAACTGCATTGCACCAAGCACAACATCCACGCATTGCAACAGGATGTGGCGTTTCGAGTCGACTTCGGCGATGTCACTGGCATCGATGTCGATGCCGCTCTTCCGGAATTCCGGTGACCTGTCCAAAGCGGCCAGATAGGCTTTGAATCGTGCCCGCTTTTCCCTTGTGTCCGGCAGCGTATCGAACATGAGCCGGACGGCCGTCCTGCAACCGGGCATGCCTGCGTAACGCAATCCGAACGCGTGCTTGATGAAGTGGTAGTAAAGGATGAAGAACGCGTCCTCGCCCTGCTCGGGGCTCAACCGTCGAGGCGCGAAGCAATTCTGCGTAAACATGATTCTCAGCTTTATGCCGCCTTCGGCCACGATGTCGAACAGCTCATCCATCAGGGCAATGTATTTGTCCGCGTAGGCGGTCGAGATCTTCTGCCATTTCACCTCGTGGTTCAGGTGCAGCTCTTCGCACTTCCTCTTCAGCCGCGCCTCTATTCCAGCCTGCTGCCTCCCGTCCACAAGCAGGCCACCATAGAAATTGGCGAAGTGTTTTCCGGAAATGTCGGATTCGTCGCAATAGACGACGAGCGTCCGGCGCATCTCCTTGGGATGTTTTCCCTGTATCACACCATTGGGCATCCGCCGGCCTGTCCCCTGGCTTGACCAGCCTCCGTGCGACTCCAGTGTACGCCACCAATACAGCAGCGCCAGGCTGGAACAGATCGGGATGTGTGACGTGGCGCAGGGTGGCGGCTACGGCTTCAGCGGCACGATCCCGCTGCGCGTCATCCTCGCCGCGAGGCCGGTGGACAGGTCCACCACCAGTGCCTCGCCGCGCAGCTCCTCCCGCGAGGTCACCCAGTTACCGCCTGGCGCCTCGTGGAGCATGACCAGCCGCGACAGGCGCTCGCGTTCTTCCGGCCTGACGGACCCGTGGGCATCGCTCCGGACCGGCGCGACGAAGTACCGGTGCCAGTCGCACACGATGTCTTCCTGCCAGCCGATGAAAGCGGCGGTGGTGCGCCACTGCCGCGGCTCGAACACCCGGCGCTCCAGTTCCGCGGCAAGCCGGCGCATCGCGCGCACGCCCGGCGTGGACGGCGGCAGCCGGTGGCCGGGCCATGCCGGCAAGCCGGCCGCGCGCTCGATCGCGTCGATCGCGGCGGCCGGTTCCTCGCGGAGCAGGTCCAGCAGGCTGCCGTGGTTGCCGCCGGGCACGTGCCAACTGCCCGGCTGCGGGCCGCCGAGGTGGAAGTCCACCCGCAGCTCGCGCCCGCCACCGCGCGGCCGCAGGCGCAATTCGATCAGGCCCCTGGGCGAAACCCCCGGATGCACCTGCAGCGGCACGAAGTCGAAGGCGATGTGCCGGCGCCGCACGATCTCGGTCATCGCGCGCCATGCCAGCGCGGAGACGAAGGTGACGCGGAAATCCCCGAGGTCGGTCAGAAACCTGTCCATGCGGTCATACGGCCTCGTAGAGGCCGTCCTGTTCACGGGCGCGGCCGAGGGCGACGAGCATCTCCAGCAGCTGCGGCAGGCGTTTCTTCCACGGGCCGCGGGCGGTGAAGTGGCCGGCAATGTCGTCCGCCGACAGCGGGCGCACGCTGGCGGAGAGCACCTCTGCCACCGCGCGCACCTGTTCCACCGTGTCCTTCGGCCAGGGCCTGGGTTTGGCGGCTGGCGCGGGCGCGTCTGTGTCCGGCCCGCCATCGTCGTCGCGCTCCACGCCTTCCAACGCCGCCTGCTCCTGCGCCTGGCCACGTCCCTCCGGGTTCTGGAACTCCGGGCGCAGCCAGCGCACGATGCCGCGCGCCTCCTCGGCGGCGCGCTCGGCATTGAGCGCGACCAGCCGATCCAGCACCGCCTCCTCGAACGCGCGCTTCGCATCCTCCCGGCTTTGGCCTTCGGCCGGCGACTCGTTGCCATGCGCCACGCGCAGCAGCGGCAGCAGGTCGGACCACCCATAGGCTTCGAGCACGGCGGCGTCGAGGTCGTCGTGCAGCTGGCGCAGCACCGAGACCAGGCCCTGTTCGTGGATGGTGCGCTCCTTCGCGCTCAGCGGCTCGCCCGCGCGCAGCTTCTCCAGCACGTTGTACATCCCGGTCAGAGTCAGGCCGGGATGCGCGGCCTGCTGGCGCTTGCGGTGGGCGTCTAGTTCCTCGACCAAACGCCGGATGTCCGCGCCTTCAACAGTCTCAATGTCGGGAAAAGGAAAGTTACTAAAGCACTGTGTATTGTTGTATCGAGGGCGATTCTCTAGGGTTCCGCTGGTTGCTAACGTCCAGGTTATGTGCACCACACTGGATAGAACGCCAGCAAAGAAAGCATCTTCGATGGCGATAGCCATCAATGATCCGTCAGGCAACGTATCCGGCCAAGGCAGGAAAACGAATGTCCTGAACTTGGACACCTCAGAGGTTGCCAGGTAGCGGTTCAGTCCTTTAAGGGCCTTGCGGAGCCCCGGGCGCGGCTCGCCGAACACCCACCACCGCTCCCGGTGACTGGCGCGTGCAACCTGATCGCGGAACGGCTTCACATCGTGAACGAGCTTCTGGTAAAGGCGTGGGTGTTGTTTTCTCGCCTCGTCTTCTTCCATTCCGAAAAAGTCGATCACCCACTCCGGAACGCGGCGTGCTGTGACATCGCGACCGGTCCAGTATTCTCTGAGAACAGGGCGATCCTCCTTATCCTGTGCCATATATGTGGCTTCATCCAGACGGAAGCCACTGCCGACGAGCTTCACACCCTGGAAGCAGATGCCCCTATTTGCAATGAGCGGGCGTGCGCTGTTGATGTTTGCTCCGACCCGAAGATTTGACTGGATCTGTCCACGTTGAGTCGCAAGCTGGATACTGAACTCACCATGTTCCATCGCGTCTTCCATGACCACGGTCTGGAGAATCCCAGTAGCCACCTCCCTCGTCGCGACCGTCATGGCAATGCGTACTGCGGCACCATCCGATCCATCCACCCACGGGTGATCGGGAATCGCAAACGCCAAGAATAGTGCCCCCTTTTTGTCTGAAAGATGAGGCTGAACAACCCGCTGATTGAACGTCTGCCGGATCGAGTTGGTCGTGATGAATCCGAACCGTTCCAGCGCACCCTGCCGGGTCAGCTGCGCGGCGTAGTGCCACCAGTACATGACAAAATCCGAGGTTTCCGGTACTTCCGGCCATGCGCTGCGCAGGGCTTCCACGTAGCCGTCACCCAGCGCAAGGCGCATGCGCTTGTTGCCGATGAACGGCGGGTTGCCCACCACGAAGTCCGCCTTCGGCCAGGCCGCCTTGCGCGGGTTGACGTAACGCTCCACCGGCTTGCACGCGGTCTCGTCGGGCACCGGCTCGCCGGTGACGGGCGAGGGTTTCATGGTCTCGCCGTCCCAGCGCGTGACCGGGCGGCCGTGTTCGTCGGTGACCAGCTCGACCCCGTCGTAGGCCAGCACCGCGTCGCGGCACTCGATGTTGCGGAAGTCGCGCACCACAGGCTGCGGCGGGTTCACGTCGCCGCGGGTGCGGAAGTGCCACTGCAGGTAGCCGATCCACAGCACCACCTCGGCGATGGCCGCAGCGCGCGGGTTCAGCTCGATGCCCAGCAGGTTGTGCGGGTCCACCGTCTCGCCGCCCAGGGCGTCGGCGCGGTCCCCGCCCAGCGCCAGCCCGGCCTGGCGGTAGCCGAGCTCGTCCAGCGCATTGAGCACCTCGCCCTCCAGGCGCTTGAGGTGCTCCAGCGTGACGTACAGGAAGTTGCCGGAGCCGCAGGCCGGGTCCAGCACGCGCACGCTGCACAGGCGATGGTGGAAGCGCAGCAGTTCCTGCACCGCCTCGTCGGCCTTGCCCTCGCCCGCCAGCGTGCCCGCGGCGGCCTGCGCCAGGCCCCATTCCTGCCGCAGCGGCTCGATCACGGTGGGCAGGACCAGGCGCTCGACGTAGGCACGCGGGGTGTAGTGGGCGCCAAGCTTGTGGCGTTCCTTCGGGTCCAGCGCGCGCTCGAGCAGGGTGCCGAAGATGGCAGGCTCGACGTGGCGCCAGTCGGCCTTCGCAGCCTCGACCAGCAGGTCGATCTGGTCACGGTCCAGTGGCAGGGTGTCAGGGTCCTTGAACAGCTTGCCGTTGAACCGCAGCACGTCGTTGGCCAGGACCGCGGAGAAGCCGCCGCTGTCCATGTCGCGCCACAGCTGGGCGAGCATGCGCATGGCCACGTCGGGTCGCTCGCGGTGCTTGGCCAGCAGCTCGCGGAAGGCATCCGGCGGCAGCAGGCGCACGTCCTCGGCGAACATGGTGAACAGGCAGCGCATCAGGAACTGCGCCACCCGTTCCGGGGCGTGGCCGGCCTGTTCGAGGCTGCGCGCCAGGCGAGCCAGGCGATCGGCGATGTCGCGGGTGACGCGCGCGGACTCGCGGCTGGGGTCCAGCGACATCGGGTCGAGCCAGACCCGGCGCAGGCGCTCGCGGACTTCTTCCCTGCGCAGGTCCTCCAGCGCGATGCGGTGGCTGCGCGGGTCCGGGAAGGGCACATAGGTGCCGCCGGAGCGGCTGAATTCCGAATACAGCTCGATGCGGTGGCCCACGTCCACCACGACCACGAACGGCGGCCGGCCCTCGCCAGCCGGCAGGGCGCGTGCATAGGCCTCGGCCTGGCTGCGCGCGCGCAGCAGGGCATCGTCGAAGCCCTTGTGGCCGGCGCCCTGGCGCAGCTTCTTGGACTCGAGCACGAAGGCGCCGCGGCGGTACAGGTCGATGCGGCCGGCGCTGGTGCTGCCGTCGCCATGCACGAAGGTGATGGGTCGCTCGAACATGTAGTCCTGTTCGGGCGTGGGGTGCGGGCGCGGCACCCCCAGCAGCTCGCACAGGTCGATCAGGAAGCTCTGCGAGGTGGACAGTTCGCTGGCGGTGACGCCATGCCACTTGGCGATGAAGGCGTCGACGGCGGTCTGGTCGCGGGCTTCGTTCACTACGTCCGTGCTCCTTGCCTGTTCTTGCTTCTTCGCAGTCGCCGGGATCACGCGGGCCGTGTGCGGCGGCCTGGCGCCCTGGGCGCGGGACTAGATGTCCGCGCCCTCCGGCACCTCGGGGTCGTCATCGTCGCCGAGCGGCGTGCCGCGGTCCAGCGCGCGTCGGTAGAGCTCCGCCATGGCCGCGTCATCCACGCCGAAGTAGATGGGCGGCACGACGCCGAACGTTTCCCAGTAACGCTGGCACAGGCGGTCGAAGGCCTCGTCGTCAGCCGGGTCCGGGCATGCGGGTGTCATGTGTTCCTCCTGCGGATGCGTGATCCCCGGCCGGGATTGTCACGTCAAAACCTGGCCCCGAGGCAATGCCTGTGCAGAAGGAGGCGGGCATGGGCGGGGTCGTGGTCCGGCGTGTCAAACCCGCGTTCCGTTTCCATGTCCTGGCGGACAGGTTCATCCGGCCGGGTTTTGATGCATGTGCCGGGTCCGGGCGGCTTCCCCGGTCACAGTGCCGGGCACGGCTCCCCGGAAGCGTCGTGAAGGCGCCCCCTCCCGGCCTCCCCCCGCAAGCGGGGGGAGGGGCGGGTTGCGCAAGCGGGGGAGAGGTGATTGAGCCCCCTCCCCGCAACGAGGGGGGAAAGCATGGGTCCGGGGGGGTAGTTTCGGGTTCCGGAAAGAACAAGGGGCCGGACATGCCGGCCCCTCGCGCACCCGGGGTGTCGCTGGCGGGCTTACCAGACGACCTCGGCCATCGAGCAGTTCAGGCCGGAGCCGATGCCGAGCAGGGCGACGCGGCTGCCCTTCTTCAGGCGGCCCATCTCGCGCAGCTTGCTCAGCACGGTCGGCACGGACGCCGGGCCGATGTTGCCGTGCTCGCCGAAGATGGTCATGACCTTCTTCGGGTCGATGCCGAAGGCCTTGATGAAGGCTCTCGTGTGCGCCTTGCTGACCTGGTGGATGACGAACTCGTCCAGCTCCTCCACCGCCCAGCCCAGCGCCTGCTTCGCGGCGGCGAAGGTGCTCTGGGCGAGCTTGAGGCCCTCGATCAGCAGCATGCGGGTGTCGGTGACCATGCGGTCGATGTTGCCGCGGCAGAGGTTGTTCCACTGCGTCGCGGCGCGGGTGACGCCGCCGCGGTAGCGCGGGGCGCCCGGCACCAGTTCGGCGCGGGCCAGCACCATGGCGGCGGCGCCGCTGCCGAGGGTGAGGGTGGCCAGCTCGTTGCGGAACTGTTCCTCGGTGACGTCCGGCGCGGTCATGCGCTCGAGCGTCCTGTCGTAGGCCAGGTCGGCGGTCTCGCCGTCCACCACGAGCGCGTACTCGATCTCGCCGCGCTCGATCATGCGGCTGGCGATGTCCATGCCGTTGAGGAACGCCAGGCAGGCGTTGGCCACGTCGAAGCTCTGGCAGGTGACCGGCAGGCCGAGGTTGCCGGCGACGATGCTGGCGGTGGACGGCTCGAGGTAGTCGCGGCTGACCGAGGTGTTGACCAGCAGGCCCACCTTGTCCGGGTCGATGCCGGCGTCGGCCAGCGCCTTCACGCCGGCGAGGGTGGCGGCGTCGGAGGCCTGCACCTCCCCGTCCCACAGGCGCCGGGCATGGATGCCGGCGATGTCCTTGAGCACGTCGGCGCGGATGCCGAGCCGGTCGAGGGTCGGCCGCAGCCGGGCGTTGATCTCGTCCGTGGTCAGGCGACGCGGGGCGTCCACGTGGGCAAGCCCGGCGATGGCGACGTGTTGGAACAGCATGGGCGGTCGGGGGGGATGGATGCGGGATCGCATAGGGTACCGGCTTGCGGCCCCCGCCGCATGTGTTCTTTGGGCGCGCCCGGTGGAATGGACCGTCACGCCAGGGGGCGCCGCCGGGGCGGGCGCCCGGGGTGGCCCGGCCGGGGCCGGGCGGGCCGGTGTCAGTGCCCGCAGCGCCAGGCGGCGAAGAGCTGGCGGCCCTCCACCGGCTCGGACAGCGGGGAGATGGTGTCGGCCTGCAGGCCGGGGGCCTCGTTGCGGGCGAGGGTTTCGAGTTCGTCACGGACGCGCAGGGGGTTGCGCTCGATGAAGGCGATGCCGTGCTTGACCTGGACCTCGACTTCGCCGCGCTTCTCGCAGCCGGCGGGGGCGGTCGCGGACACCTTCACCCGCTCCGCGCCCGGGGCCAGGTGCACCCAGGTGCAGGCGGACAGCAGCGGAAGCAGCAGGATGGCGGACAGCAGGGGGAGGGTCGGACGCATGGGCGGTGTGGCCTCCTTGGATGAAGCGATGCCCGCCAGTGTGGCGGGCATCGCGAGGGATGGACAACCGGTTGGATGCCGGGCGGCGCGGCGCCGTTCATGCGCCTGCCGCCCGGGGACGCCGGCGTTCAGCGCTGGACCGGCTTGCCGTCGGCGTCGAGCACCTGCACCGGGCCAAGGCCGAGTTCGCGCACCGGGGCCTCGATCTGCCCTAGGTCGCCGACCACCACCCAGACCAGGCGGTCCGGGTCGAGGGTGGCGGCGGCCTGCCGGACCTGCTCCACGTCCAGCGACTCGATCATCGCCTTGCGCTGGAAGACCCAGTCGTCCGGGCGGTCGAAGCGGACGATGCCGCTGATGGCATTGAGCACGGCGCGGCCGGTCTCGTAGGCGCCCGGCAGGCTGCGGATCTCGGTGGCCTTGATCTTGTCCACTTCCGCCCCGGTCGGCGGCGCCTTGCCGGTGGCGTACTGGCGGATCTCGCGGTCGAGTTCCTTCAGCGCGTCGGCGGTGCGGTCGATCTGCACCGGTGCGAACGCGATCCATGGCCGCGGCCCGCTGGCGGCGGAGGTGAAGCTGTAGGCGCCATAGGCCCAATGCTTGTCCTCGCGCAGGTTCATGTTCAGGCGCGAGGAGAACTCGCCGCCGAGCACCGAGTTGGCGAAGTCGAAGCGGACCGCGTCGGGGTCCCGGGTCGAGGGCACGACCTGGCCGACGAGGATGGTGGCCTGGATCGCGCCGGGCTGGTCGATCAGGAAGACCTGCGCCTTCTCCGGGCGCCGCACCTCGGGCACGCCGGCGGCGGACGGCGCGGGGGCGGCGGCCTTCCAGTCGCCGAAGTGCTTCTCCAGCAGCGGCACGATCTCGTCCAGGGTGGTGTCGCCGACCACGATCAGGGTGGCGCCGTCCGGGCGGATCCACTGGCGGTGGAACTCCACCAGGTCGTCGCGGGTGAGCGAGGCGATGGATTCCTCGGTGCCGGTGCCGCTGAACGGGATGGCATACGGATGGCCTTCGCCGTACAGCAGCGGCGGCAGAACGCGCAGGGCCACGGCGCTCGGGTTCGCCTTCTCCTGGGCGATGCCGGAGATCCAGGTGGCGCGCACGCGCTCGATCTCCTTCTCGTCGAAGCGCGGGCGGCGGAGCATGTCGGCGAACAGCGCCAGCGATTCGTCGAGGTTCTCCTTCAGCGCCGACAGGCTGGCGGCGGCATGGTCCAGAGACGCGCCGGCGGACAGGCTCGCACCCAGCGATTCGGCGCGGTTGGCGAAGGCGATCGCGTCGAGGTCGCCCGCGCCCTCGTCGAGCATGCCGAGGGTGAAGCTGGCGGTGCCCAGTTTGCGGCCCTTGTCGGCGACGTAGCCGGCGCCCTTGAACTCGTAGCTCAACTGCACCACCGGCACCGAGTCGCGGCGCGCCAGGATCACCGTGGTGCCGTTGCCCAGGGTGGCCCGTTCCAGCTTCGGGAATTTCAGGTCAGGGAAGCTGTCGGGCATGGGCACGCCCTTGCTGCGGTCCACGTCCGTGGCCACGGCGTGGAGCTTCGGGTCCGGGGCGGGCAGGTCGAACGGCTCGGGCGTGACCGACGGTTCCTCCGGCAGCACGGTGCGCTCGCCCGGCAGCACCACCAGGGTGTGCGAGCCTTCGCCGAGCCACGTGTTGCCCGCCTTGCGCACGTCCCCGGGCGTGGCCTTCCCGATCACCGCCAGGCCGTCGCGGAAGCAGCCGGGGTTGCCGGTGTACACCGTGCACTCGGCCAGGACGTCGGCCTTGCCGCCGAACCCGCCGATGCGCTCGATACCGCGCACGAAACCGGCCTTGAACACGGCCCTGGCCTGTTCGAGCTCCTGCGGCGAGGGACCTTCGGCCAGCAGTTTGCGCAGCTCTTCCTCGATGATGGCCTCGACCTTCTCCACCTCGACGCCCGGCTTGACGTCGGCGGTGATGTAGAACGTTGAGGCCAGCTCGAACGGCTGGACGAAGGCGCTGACGCGGTCGGCCAGCTTCTCCTCGAACACCAGGCGGCGGTCGAGCCGCGAGCTCTTGCTGCCGCCGAGCACGCGCGCCAGCAGCTGCAGCCGCTCGACGTCGTCGTCGCCGTAGCGGGCCACGCTCCAGGCGCGGTAGAAGCGCGCCTGCGGGACCTTGTCGGTCATGGTCGAGCGCGTGGTCTCGCGCTTGACCGGGCCGGCCTGCACGCGCGGCATGGCCGGGCCGGGCGGGATGTCGCCGAAGTACTTCGCGACCTTTTCCTTCGCGGTGGCCACGTCGATGTCGCCGGCCAGCACCAGCACCGCGTTGTTCGGGCCGTACCAGGCGCGGAACCACTGGTGCACGTCCTCCAGCGAGGCCGCGTTGAGGTCGTTCATCGAGCCGATGGTGCTGTGGTG
>Ga0065720_1003126_pt1 | contig 32516 bp, 23 predicted proteins | sample Thericmetagenome_FD_59107 | JGI IMG/M metagenome (GOLD analysis project Ga0065720, IMG submission 59107) | Thermophilic microbial communities from the Joint Bioenergy Institute, California, USA of rice/straw/compost enrichment - eDNA_2 v2... | ecosystem: Engineered > Solid waste > Grass >... | reverse complement strand
TTGGTTTGAGAGACGCTTTTCTATCTAATTCAATCAGATATCTCAACTTTTGCTTGCTTCCTTTAACTGGAGACGCACTCTTTGAACTGCTTAAAGTTGGATTTGGATCCATAGGACTCAGTTGAAGTACATTATTATCGAAATCAAGGCTGGTTCGGACATTTCTGGTTCTTTCATCTGGATAAGTAGGCAGTGTTTCGGAGACATATGGTGACTTATTTCCAGTCATGAAGGACCTTTTTTCTCCAAGGCGATGGGTTTCTATCGTAGATTCCTTATCTGAAAATAACTTTTTTTGACTAGTAAGATTGACTGGTGAAGCACGATTACTGGGCTGAGAGAACAAAGTTTCAAGAGTATTTACACTGTTTCTACCATCTAAGACCAATTGGTCATGAATAGTTGGAATGTCCTCCACAGTTTTGATTGAGATACTTGGTAAATTAGTCAAACTTAAATTATACTTAGAGTTAATTTTAGGAGAATGAAACTGGGGGCGAGGTGAAAGCGAATTCAAAGGAGAATGTAAAGATCTTTCTAGTAATTTTTTCTTGCTAATGGTTGTTTTGATGATATTCTTTTCAATGAATGCTTCCTTGTCTAAATCATATCCTTTAAGAGCCAATATCTGACTTAGGATATGATAGTTTTTTTCCTGCTTTCTTTCATAGAATTCTTTTAGTTCAGCTAGAACGGCTTTCGAAAATCTGGCTTTAAACTTGGATCTAGAAACAGCAATAAGCTTGGCTTCACTTGAGGAAACCTTTATTGTATATCCATACCTTTTTCCTTCAGAAAAGAGTATCTCTTCACCGAAGATTATCCCTTTCTGAATAGTGTACAGCTTTATGTTTTCTTTCACTATCTTTTGATTCAGCAAACAATTTGGCAATTCATCGTGTTTATTTTTCGCATCGATCTTCTCGAGTTCAATATTTCTATACACTTCGCATTCACCTTCATAAATTACATAGAAGAAGTCGTCTTGTTTTCCTTCCTGTATGACATTGTTCCTTGCAGAAACAGTTCTCTCACTGATCACAGCAAATAAATTGTGGATCAGTGGTTGCCTAGGAAGGGTCGATATATGAGGAATTACTCCAATCATAAAATCAATGAGACTGACTTTTCTATAGTCAAACATCTTTTTCGCAGCTTGAAGATCCTCATAGGTTAAATATATTAATTCGCAGGGGGTCATTGCCACTGCTGTTGTAATTCTTTTCTGCTTTGTATAGAGAGCTTTTTCGCCAAATATATCTCCGATATTTTTTTGTTCAACCAAAGTCCCATATTTTTCTTCTAACTTTGAAATCAAAGTATTTTTCTTAGAGGCTTTTAGGTCTCTAGAGCTCATGGAAGTATTCCTTTGGAAAAAAGCTGATTTTAGACTTTTAATGTGGTTAGAAGGATCTTTTTCTTTTGGTGATTGCTGGGACTCATCCTCAGTTTCTGTTCGGAAACTAGATCTTCTAACTTTAACAAAGTTAATCGCATTTGCTCCTGCCATAAGCTTCCTGAGATTGGAATTATTTCGCCTTAGTTTCCCTACAGTCATGGTTGAAAGTGGAGAATTTATGTTAGAAGAAGGGCTACTCAATTCTGTATCTGACATTTTATTTCGCGCCGTATCCACTCTTAAAGAGCCTCGCCTTTTTTTAATTGGACTACTATCAGTACTTGGTTTGCTATCTTGATCATGTTGAGTGTCTATGGCTTGGCTATTTTGTGGATCTTGTTTTGAAGGTGTTTCTTCTCTTTCAGAACTTTCATCCGGAATAGTTCCTCTTTGAGCAATTTTGAGCGCTTTGTCGTCCACGATATCTCTCTTATAAGCTTCGTATTTTGGGACATTTTTTGTAAAGATAGAAACGCTCCCCGAATTCAAAATATACGCTCTGCCGGTCGTCTTTTCATCTTCTCTGTAAATAATGGTTCCATTTGAAACCTCTTCAAATTTCAAATGCCGTATGATATACATAAAAGCTTCCTTATCATCGAGCAAGGTAAGTTGTGCCTCAATTTTTTGAAAGAAAGGTAAAAATCTCAACTTTTCATAGAGGATGTTCATATCCGCTTGAGTTTTGCTCTTAGATATTAGGATATGCTTTACAAGGTCAGAGTAATTTTTGTATTCCTGAAGATAAGCTTGGGCTTGGGCCTCTTCAAGTGTTTTTGTTTTCTCGTTGGCCTGATTTTCTCGTATTTTACTTGATTCGATAATGGTTTTAGTTCTTAAGACTCTGTTGCTTTGAATACCGCTTGTTGTAAAGGGAAATATTGGATTTGGGGTGTGCTCTGAGTCTTTTTGAGGACTGTTAAGGCTTTTAGTGTTAAATTCTTCTTTTGGATGATGAACAATATTATGATTGGAATTGCTTTTTGAATATTCCTTGCGCAGAAGAGGTGTTTTAAGGTTCTGATCTAATTTGAACTCAGTCTTTTTGATTTGAGGCGACAAGGCAAAGTAATTAGTACTAAACAGAGACTTCATGAAGTGTTAGTATTTCTCTTTTAAGTTCTATTAATTACCAATATTTTAATAGAGACTAATCTCCAACAAAGCCGAGATACTTCCAGACCTTCAATTAACCTCTACCATTTAGATTAAAGCACTTTGGAAGAGAATATCTAGACCTCCTAACAGAAATAGTAATCCCCCTTTTGAAAGAGAATAATTATGAGAAATAAGTTACATCTCTGAACATGTGAGATTTTCCTTTTTTGCAACCCTATAGAGGTGAAAATCTGGCTTATAATCCAGGAAATAAAGGTTCAAACTACTTATTATAATAACTATTTTGTGAGGAAGAAATTTCGATTCTGAGATGTTATTTCATACGTATGTAATAAGGCTTATTCTTTAAATATCAACTACTACTTCTTTACCAAGAAAAGATTTTTCATGAGGGGCTTCGGAGTTAGGTAAACCAAGCTTTCTAACGGTGAAGGTAACAGGCTTCCAGTAGTCGGTATTGTGAATGGTCAAGTAACCATATCCATTAGGTGAAGCATTCAAATAAATAGTGCGTGCTTTAGTCCATCCAGGAACAGCGAATATGCTGAAGTCTGCTTCTTCAGAGTCGGCAATAGGACCATTCTTAGTTCCAGTATAATGGATTTCGAGCAGTCCACCATCGCCAGTGAATTGGAGAATTTGATCAAGATTGGCAGTGAATTGAACGCTAGCAAAGAGGTAATCTCTGGGTTGTAAGGTGTAGGTTGTGGTGGCGATAGGAGTGGCTTTAGCTGAACAGTCAGCGAGACCGAATCCTTGTTTGCAGGCACAGACACCGAGGGAATTGCATTGACCATTGCCACTGCAGTTATTCATGTAGTTGCACATGATTTGGTTGATAGGTGTTGTGTTTCTGTAAGGATCCCAATTGTTATTATTCATGGTGAAAATTTCGATCATCTTGACTGAAGCGGGAAGATTGAAGTATGGGACAAAGTGTCCTGCAGAGTCAAAGATGACATGAGTCAAATTCTGGTAAATAGACCAGAATCCTTGAGGAATTCCTTGTATATACCAGATATTTCTAGAGACATTGAGGATGTTGCTATAAGGCTGGCCTAGCAGAGGGAAGAGTTTGTAGGCACTGAGGGAGCCATCCTTGGCGTCGAAGTTTCCTTCAAAGAGCAAGCATGGAATTCTAGTAAGGATAGAATTCAAGAAGCTCAAACTGTGGTTGAACATGATTTCTCCAGCAAGGGCATTATATGCATTTTGACTAGATTCTACGAACTTTTGTCCAGTCTTCTTAGATCCAGTTACATGGAGAGCACTAATGACAGCAGGATTGTTCAAATAGAATTCAAGTCCTGGGAGAAGATTGTCAGTGACATTTCCAGGAAGATTGATGGCATAAACATCAATTCCAGAAATATCTCTAATGTAGCCAGGAATGGCATTGCAGGTATCGAGGGTTCTAGAGTCGTTCTTAGCAGCTTGAATTTGGCAATTAACGAAGAAGGCCATAGCTTGTGGCCACTGGTAAGGAGCAATAAGACTTGCGGCAGCAGCGGCATAGACCTCAGTGATTCTTTGATTTACACCGTGATATAATCCATCACCGATTAAGACTCCCTTCAAGTTAATGAGGGTTCCGTTCAAGGTTTTGGCGTTGATCTGATCATTGAACTTCAAAGTCCAATAAGCGTTAGCTGGGACATATCTTCCAGCATAACTTTCTCCAGTATAATACCACTTGAGGTTCTTTGTCTCAGGATGAAGATTCACAAAGTATTGAAGAGCAGTCCAAACTTGTGAAGCAACCTGATCTTCATTGGTTGGATAGCTATTGTCAGAGGTATAGCTAAATCCAACATCGACAGGTTGGTCAAGGAAGAGGACATTATAATAGTAGGCCCAAGATTGGCCACCATTTTCATCAACATAATTCAACTTGTAGCCTCCATCCTTGGTTGCTTCCATGGTGAAAGGACCATTTTCTAAGAACATTCCGAACATGCTAGAAGATCCAGGGCCACCTTGGAACCAGACCAAGAGAGGAACTTGGCTATCTGGTGTAGATGATTGGTGAGGGAAATACCAATAGAACAAGGCACTTTTGTTTTGAGGATCTAAGGGAGCAAAGCCAGCATAGGAGCAAGGTTGAATGGAACCTGTGTAATTAGGTAGGATCTGAGTAACCATATCAGGGGTAATGATCTTGCATGGCTGAAGACGCTGAGCTGAAGCCCAGAAGCAGAGAACAAGCAATCCGAGAATGAATCTTTTCATCTAATCGAAATAAAATCTTAATTGTATCCAGCACACTCATAAACAGCCTTTTACTAAAACGGCTGATACTCTGTTCTGGCTAAGCAATAAAATAAGATAAGCTGGTAAAATATCATATTAAGAACATATTAAGAACTTCCAACCCTCAGCCTTGATTCGAATGTTCATTTTAGGTTATTTATTGTTCAATTTTCTTTTCTGGGTGGGAGCAGCAGGGGAATTGCATTGTTCTTATATTTAAGGGTCTAAAATGTATTTCAGCTAGTTTCCTGGGTCTTTAGTTGTGAAACAACTCTGAACAATTTAAACAGTTTATTTGTAAATGGGGACTTTAGTAATTCAAATAGGGCAATGTGGAAATCAGGTCGGTATGAAGTTATGGGACCAGCTTAGAGCTAATCACTACTCCAATACAGACTTCATGTTTAGAAACGGAGAAACTGTGGCTCATGCTATTTTAATAGATACAGAACCGAAAGTTTTGAAAGATATCAAGACTGAGAGGCTGACCTATGCCCACTTTGATCCAAAAAATGTGATTTTTTATCAACACGGCAGGGGTAATAACTGGGCAATGGGCTACTTCAATTCGAAGAACCAGAAGAGAATAAAGCAAAAAATGGAGACTCTAAGCAAGTTTGATAAGCTCAGCATACTTGAAAAAGCCAATTTTGTTCAGAAAACAAAAGGAAATTCAACGGCCTTTAAGTCTAGCCTTGATAAAGAGTTTTCGAGCGATGAGCTTGTCATGAGAGAGAATGCTTTGATTCTAGAACAAACAAGCATTTTAGTCCAGAAAGAAATCGAGAGATGCGATTATTACACTGGATCTATGCTCATATACAGTTTGGCAGGAGGTACAGGATCAGGATTAGGCTCCAGAATTTTGGAGGCTTTAAGAGATGATTACAGCACGAATCTTTTGTATAATACAGCAGTTTTTCCCAGTATGAGCGGCGAGAATCCACTACAGCAGTATAACTGTCTTCTTTCTCTTTCCCATATGCAGAATTTTAGTGATGGGATAGTCTATTTCCAAAATGAAAAGATGTTTAAATATTTGTCGAGAAGCGATACATCAATTGAAGAGAAGCTTGTGAACATAGACGATATGAATGACTACATTGCTTCAATGCTGACACATATGTTCAAGATTAATGACCTCAAGACCCCGAAGAATTTCTATTTCGATTATTTGAGTGATCTCACTGCTCTCAATGAATGCAAATTTATTGAGATGTTTGGAGCCCCTTACACTCTTAAAGGAAAAAAATCATTAGGCCCAGAGTCTACTTGGGAGTCGGTTTTCGATCAGACTTTTCTTCAAGTTGGATATGATGTTGAATCTACTGATACAAAGAGTATGATCAAAGAGCATTCAGCTCCCATAAATAGCACATTAGCCTTGAAGTGTATCCTCAGATCTCCTGATGTAGATCTCTCATACGGAAAAAATGAGACTACAAGGAAAAATCTCGAGAGGAAAATTGTTCAGAGCTTCCACCCTGTGAAATGGAATCCTGATGCAGTGAGCTATGAGACTATAAAAGAAAAGTTGTCTAATAGCAATGATGTTAAGACTTGTCTCATTATGGCGAATAGGATCTCAATTGCCAGTATCTTGAGGGAACTGTCTGAAGTTGCAAAGGCAAAATTTAAGGCGAAGGCATACCTTCATTGGTATTATAAGTACGGAATGGAGGAAGAAGATTTTATTTCTGCCTTCGAGAATGTTGATACTATTATTGATAACTATACCTATTTGCTGAATTAGTAAATTATGAGTTGTTATTATTTGTTTAAAGTAGAGTTTATCTTTAATTATCTACGAAACACTGTTCGTATTTACAAACTATGCATCCTTTCTTAATTCGAGCAAGATTAATTATAAATCATATATTTGGAAGTAGCAGAGAATTTACTATATCCCTTGATAACCTTCTCAATAGCATCCAAAAGGTCCTTCTCACTGATGAACTTTCTTCTAGCTCTAATAGCGAACATACCAGCCTCGGTACAAACACTTCTGATATCAGCTCCAGTAGCATTAGGGCAAAGCCTAGCAAGAAGTTCAAATCTAATGTTCTTCTCCATGCTCATGGTTCTGGCGTGAATCTTGAAGATATGAGCTCTTCCTTCCAAATCAGGCAAACCAAATTCAATCTTTCTGTCAATTCTTCCAGGTCTTGTCAAGGCAGGATCAAGGGTATCAGGTCTGTTAGTTGCCATCAACACCTTGATGTTTCCTCTAGCTTCGAAACCATCAAGCTGATTGACAATTTCAAGCATAGTTCTTTGGACTTCATTATCTGAGCCTGCACCATCATCGTGTCTTAAAATCACTATACAAAATCACAACTTACCTTGCACCACCAATAGCATCAACTTCATCAAAGAAAATGATACAAGCCTTCTTAGATCTGGCCATCTGGAAAAGCTCTCTAACCATTCTAGCACCTTCTCCGACGTACTTTTGAACTAGTTCACTACCAATGACTCTGATGAAGCAAGCATCAGTTCTATTAGCTACGGCTCTTGCAGTCAGGGTCTTTCCAGTACCTGGGGGACCGTAAAGGAGGACTCCTCTAGGTGGATCAATACCGAGGTTGATGAATTTTTCAGGATTCAACAAGGGCATTTCGACGACTTCCTTTAATCTTTCAAGTTGTTCCTTAGCACCACCAACATCAGCATAAGTGACATCAGGTTTTTCTTCAACAGTCATCATTGTGACACTGGGATCAATTTTAGGAGGAAGAGGAAGTTGAATTGAATATTTTTGACGGTCAACTCCAACTCTCATTCCTTCTTCAATATCAGTGGCGACGACCTTTTCACCCAAGCCGACGACAAATTTAGCTATTTGTTTGATGGTGATCATATACTTGGCATCATCCGTATTTGGATTAATAATTTTTGTGCATCTAGCGACTTGCAAGGGCTGTTCAGATAAGAGCTGCTTATCGTGAACAAGATTCCATTGAGAAGGAAGGGCGAGACCAGTATCAGATTCCTTGATACCTGAAGCTTTTTTAACTTTTTCGACTAAAGCTTTTGTTTCTTCTTCACATTTTTTTATGGCATCAGCATAGGGACCCATACCGTATCTTCTCAAAACTTCAATATCAGCTTCATCTAGAGGGCGAGGGTTCTTGTTTTTATCGTCTTCGGGCTTGATTTCGTTATCTTTTTTTTCAGCAGAACTCATTATTTATTTGGACTTTATCAGAACTATTTTGAATTTATTGTTAAGATTTGGAACTTAGGGAATTTCTATGATTAAATCTTTTGTGAAAACCGCCAAGACTCTTCATTTCCTGTCTCCTGTTGCATTTCCTAGACATTATTTCACAATCTATACAAACCAGCATCAAAAAGCTGTAGATTTCATTGGAGATAAGCAAGTCAAATATGATATTAACCTTGCTGAATATGACAGAGTCGTTCAGGCTTTTCTAGACAAGCGTTGGACAACCAAAGAGGAGATTGGTAAGAATATTGATATAAAGGCTGATGTATTTATAGCTCCTAAGATTTATATCATTGATCCCTTGGACGAAATTGCTGAATCATTGAAATTGCAACGATTACCTTATATGAAAAAGCTATATGATGGAAGTAGACTGGCGAAAATGTATGAACAAGAAGAGATAAACAGTCAATACATAATGAGTACTGTCTTTGAGGAGCACTTTAAGCCCATGCTCGATGAGTACTTTAAGAAAGTTTTAATCTGCGGGTAAAATTTTCGCTAAGGAAAAATAAAAAAATAGCCAAGTCCCTCCCATGGAAAAGTTAGATCAGTATAATGAAATAGTGACCAAGTGCCGTCAGCTATATATGAGATTCTTTTGGGGCGATCCTCTCACAGAATTTGAAAAAGATGTTGAGGCAAGATATTTAGTTAATAAACAAAGAAAATATCTCAAATGGCTTGGAACAAACGTATTAATTTTTCAATCGTCAAATTATGAAATTAGAGACCACAATACAAATGTACATGGACATATAGTCAACAAAGACGTCTGGAAATGATGAAAAACTGGCTAGCCAGAGATCTCAAATTCTATGACGACTTCAGGCCCGTCTATGAAGTAACACCCTACCTTCCTAACTAATCATTAGCCTATGTACTTGGACAAGAGACTCGAACTTGTCAAATTAAATCTGAAGCTCAATAACGATTCATTGATAAAGAGAATATTTTTCCATTTGTTCGAGAGTGGCTACTATAAAAGGTAATGCCCTGCACAAATTCCTTTAAATGGGATAGATCCAGAAAGAGAGATACTTTCATTGTCCAGAACTTGATTAACAGAGCTATGTTCTATGCCATGTCAATTGAATTTACTCAAAGTAATAAGAATATTATTATTCGCTTATTTTTAGCTCTGAACGTGCCACCTGATTTCCATATTGAGCATAGTATTTTGAACGTGCATATTTGGCTCCTTGCAGACAGACTGAAGAAGATCGGAGTAATACTATTGAAAAAAATAGTGATCGATAGGGTCTTGAAGCAAAGTTTATGAGCCAGCAAATGGAGCACCAATTTAAGAGATTGACTCTTGACAAGGCTAACCAGATTCACTTGAGAAAGAAGAATGATTTCATTAATGATGTCAACCATTTCATGCTTAACAATAGAATTGCATATGATAGACACTTCAATAAAAATCCAAAGACCAGTTTAAGACCTTACTATAAGCTCGATGCTTTGGTTTGGAGGTAAAGTGCGTGAGAAATAACTGATCTATTAGTACAATTTTCTTTGAGAAGGTTCCTAGATACTCAGATATTGTCTATATGATGTCAGAATATATCATCAAGCATTACGAATATTTGGAAACTGTTAGTTTTGACAGATTTTTGGCAAGTGATATTGACTGGAACGTGTTCAGAATTCCAATTAATTATAGAGCTAAGCTAGCAGAAATTAATCCTCCTTTGAGTGAAGAAGAATTGCAGGCTGAAATCAATTCAGACAAGAAAGTGAAGAAGCATTATTATTCCTATGATGATCCTGAATATGAGCTGCCTATTCAAACTGAAGTGAATAATATTGTTAAGAGAAGATTTGAGAGTTTCCACTTCAAAATGTTTGATACAATTAGAAAATATAGTTCTCTCGATACATATGACTTTTATACTGAGAGAGAACAAAAGGAGAAGGAAAAGGAAGCGAGACAAAAGAAATATCCTATTTGGAGCCCAAATAACCAAAGCATTGATAAGTTTACTCCAGCTGAAGACTTAAAGAAAAAGATAAAGGAAAGAAAGACCGCTAACTAATTAGATGTTATTTTATGTATACATGCAAATCTCGTCTCATGAATGTATTCAGCGCTCAAGTGTATCTATAATATTGAATTATTGATGATGATACTAAGTTTATTCATTTTAGATATTTAGATATGCAGACTCGTTTGCTATAGATCAATAACACGGTGACAATAGTATAAATATAGGATGGACATACAATCAAAACTGTTAAGAATAACCCTATAGATATTGTATAGAAAGCATTTGTGTAATTTAGAAGCAGCTAAAGAATTAGCAATGCAGAAAAAATAATTAGACTCTATTTTGTGGTTGGTGTCTCTGGTCTATACTTGAGGCTGTTATTCGTTTTATCACTCGCCTTTATGATCTTAAAAGAACACATTAGCTCTTCGTCAACACTCATTAAGGCACCTGAAATTATAATCCATGAGAAATCAAATCTACCTGAGTTATCAAATTCTCCACAATAGTTTGGAGCCGAAAATATAGTGACTAATTGTCTCTTTCCAAAGAATTCATATCCATCTTCAACAACCTGAATATATAAGTTTGAATAAGCCTTGACTTACTTGATGTGCACGACAAACTAGATCTAAATCGTGTCGTTTTAGGAAGTTTGCTACGGCATCAGAACCAAAAACATAAGAAACTCCTCTAGCATTTTCATCCCATCCCTGAACATCATTATCAGGATCAGCCCAGAGCAAATCACACAATAATCCTAGCAAGATAAACCACGTTAAGAATGTAAAATACCAGAATCAGGAACCTCAGTTGGCCTCTTAATGGCAAGAATTTGGTCTAGGCTTACTAAATCTGGTGAGAGTCCACCATGCATACAGATAATTTTTTCATCAATTATAGCCACAACGGGCATACAATTGAAGACATCACAGAATAGTTTCCAGATTTTGATGTTGTATCTTCGTTGACCTAGGAGATCAATATTCGATAAGTTATTCACTACATTCATCATAAAATCCGTACATCCTGTTTATTGATGAGCTTTCATGGTTCCCTCTAAGTAAGAAGAAGTTCTCAGGATATTTGATTTTATATGCTAGGAGTAGGCAAATTGTCTCAAGACTTTGTTTTCCTCTGTCAACGTAATCTCCCAAAAAGAGGTAATTTGCCTCAGGAGGGTACCCTCCATTGTCAAACAGTCTTAATAGATCAGTGAATTGGCCATGTACATCGCCTAATCACATTTGAGCATTAAGTTCAATTGTTTTACCAGCTATATTGATAGGTGCTTCTAGTTGTAACAAAATAGGTTGCTCCAGGAATATATCTTTAGACTTGTTGCAGATTGCAGTAATTTCCTTTTCTGATAGGTTGACTTGCTTTCCGGCCTTGCAATTCTTTACGTCAAGGAGTTTATCGATGATAGCGTCAATATCGATATCAGTCTTAATCATTGTATTTTTATTTATCTATCTATTAGGAATAGTTTTAGTGCGAATCGTTATTCTAAAAAATTGCAATCAATATAATTTACAGAGATACAAAACTAATCTAAACAAAAGAGATCTAGTTTACCCCGTCGGTTTTCTTGAATGCTCCAGTCTTAATCAGACTATACCTCATCGTCTCCACAGGACTTTTAATAGGAGGAAGGGTAACAGCGTGTTGTGGCCAAACATGGTTCGGGTTTGGTTTTGTAGCTAATGGACTATACATGTCTGAAAGATTATATGCAGGCTCTTTGGCCCTCTCATAGGGGTTTTGTAGATTAAGAGATTTATATAGATCACTGAGTTGGCGAGATTTTCCCTGGTTCCTGACGTTTTATTTATAAAGAAATAATTGTACGCTTCTATTGTCGAGAATTGCTTTGTAGGAGACTTCGATAGGCTTTTGTCTAGGCTGCTGATGTTCAAGTAGCTTCGACTTTGGAAAGATTTCAACAGTTCATTAGGTCTCTAGAGAATAATTATAACAGCAGAATTTTGTAATACTAGATCAAAATATTTCTTTGTTTTCATCTCGGGAGACTTTGGAAATGGACTGACATCATGGTCAATAGTTTTTTCAGGAGATCCTAAAGCAAGCACATCCTTATCCTTATCCTCCTCATTAGGTTGTTCTTCTTTAGCTATATTTTTCAAAGGGTCCTTTACTAAAAATTTGACTCAATTATTCATGCTATTTTACAGTTTGAGTTTAGGAGGACCCTTTCCCACTCAGTATATTTAGTTCTGAGATCATGTTTGAATTCGCCTTTTTCCAGAGGCATCAGTGCCTTATCTAAATGCTCTATAAATCTATCATCATGGATTCGATTCAGAGTTTTTAATTGGGCTTTGTCATCCTTCATCTCTGCTCTTTGCTTCACAATTAGAAAAATCGAAAGACTCTACCCTCCACTCTTCTTCAAGGGCATATTTTAATTTATATCGCTTCTTTGCATTTGCCTGAATCATATCATTTCTCTTCATACTCTCGGGAAGTTCCTTTGTAGGATCAAGGGTTACTTGCTCTCTATTTTATGTCTCACATCTGAAAAGATATTTCATACCTGTTTCTAATTGATGGGGGCAATTTTTTCTCAAAATCTTTTCCATGAGTCATCATTTGAGTTCTTCTCATTCTTCAAAAATTAAAATAGATCAGATTTTATATACTCTTGGAATTCCTCTTCCTTTTTGTTGTCATAAAAGGTTGCTGTCAATGGATTATAATCATGTGTCATATCATATCTCTTTTTCATTTCTTTTCTCACTGCTTCTTGATCTTCCTGATATAATACATACTAAATCCACATTAGCCTTACCTCAGTTCTCTTCTCATGATCCATGACGTATTTGTTTGATATTATATTGAACTCGCGATTATTTGATGGTGGTGGCCTTTTCACATATGTCTGGAAAATTAAAAATTCTTCTATATTCTCTTACCTTCTTCAATTCCCCGTTATATCTCACATTCTGGAAGTAAATATCGTCAAGACGGTCGTTGGTAATGATATTATAGTCTACTTGTGCAACTGGGACAATTCTAACTTTTTTCTTGGGAGCTTCTTGTTTTGGGGATACTGATCCATCAGGCTCATTTGTAATAATATCATATCCTTGAGCCCATTTTGTGGTTTGTCTCTAAGAAATTATATTTCGCTTGATAATATCGAACTAATTTTTCTTCTGCTTTTGTTTTCCAAAGGCTAGTGTCTCGCATCCTTTCTTCCACATCCTATTGCATCAGAATTTAGAATCCCAAATATAACTCTTTGCTCATCGGCATACTTAGCAAGGATTGGATTATATTCTAATTCTTTTTGTTTAACCTCTTTAAAGGTTGTGGGCTTAATGGGCTGAAAATCTTTCCAGGTGACGGTTTTGCGCCTTACATCGTAATTCTTCAGGTCTTCTTTCCACTGGGATATATCATTCTCAGGAACAAAAAACATGATTTGCGGTTTCTTAAATATATTTGTAAGATATACAGAATGAATACTCTTAGAGAACTTTGATACAATAAGTCATATATAAAGATATATTATGATAAAACTTAGATTTTGACCTTCTGTGGAAGGTCAGGCTTTTTAGCTATTAAGAATCCTAAATAAGAAGTAGTATCATTAAGTTTTGTCTTCATTGCAAGTCTGATTGTGTTGTAATAGTAATAGCATAGCTCTTTATAAAGATTCACACATTGGTTTTTCTTGGCATAGAGTTCTGGAATTTTCGCAGCTGATTTCTTTAATTTTTCAATGGTTTTCTGCTTAGACTTTTTCATCTTCTCTAGGTCTTCTGAGTCATAATTTTCAAGTTCCTGCTCACAGAATCTCGCAATCTTGATCTCTCTTCTGATGTTAAAGATTTCATTATACTTTAAGATCATCAAGCAGGCGACAATGCTGAAAATTGCATCTGTGTTAAATTTAATATCAGGATAGCTTTCTTTATTTTCCATCTCATTAGCATTATCGGGCTTTGAGATATGAATCATCGACGAAGTTAATAGGGCATCTTCCATCTGAGAGATAAACTGTTTCACATCATTTCTTTGTAAATACTTTGATATGTGAGTTTGAATGTGATCAAAGTTCTTTGGACAGAGAAGTTCTGAAGTATCTTTGTCAGTAAAAGTATCGAAGTAGGATAGTCTGTATGTCATTGAAAAGGGACCGATCTGGTCAAACTGGTAATTAAACTGAGACCCAAATTTTAAAAATTCTTTAACAAGAGTATCAGTTCCAGAATCTTCTAAATGAGGAATTTTACTTGGATCAACTAGCGGCTCGACATAAGGCTGAAAGTTCTTGCAAAATAGAGTAACTAGCTCAGAGACGATCGTCTGGCAATTATTGCTCAGATCTCTATATCCTCTCATTTCTGCATCAGAAATTAGCTGTGTGACTTTCCTGAACATTTTGTCATTATTCTTCTCATTCAATTCATTTCTATATCTTTCATAAAATTCTTTAGCTATCTTCATATGACAAGCTTCATATTCCTGGCCCATACATTTTAATTCAACAAATCGCCAGAGTTCCTCTTTAAATAAGTTGTCAGTCTCTAGGATCTCTGTTCCTTTCTGAAGGTATAATTTGATTAGAGCTCCTGCCTCGTTAGCAATTTCTGGGATCCAACTGTCCATTGGGAAGAAGTCAAAGAATTTCAATCTAAAATATTCAAAAGACTGATTTCTTAAACTGAATCCTCTGTTGCTCTCTGGATATATGATCACTCTCTGCTTCTCTTTATTTTTTGGATCAAAAATAAAACTATATCTGAAATTGCCGATTGAAAAGGAAGCATGATGCTTTGATCCATAAGGAGCACTGACAACATTTGTAAAGAAATTCTTTACTTTAAGCCAGACTCCCCATTCATTCATTGTATTCAATTCAAGAAATGACGGGAAGAGTCCAACCATGATAAACGATTTGTATGCTATACTCAACAGTTCCTTAACAAATTTGGGATCAGCTAATATCATAGCTACAAAGGTCTTGCAGGCCTCATCATAGTATGCCAATGCAAGTTGCTTTATTTTTTCTTCAGCACATAATTTAGGACTTATATTGGTCATCTCGGCAATATAACAAAGGGCATATTTCATTGTTTTATAGAGTATTTTCTTTATTCTCTGTGATACTTGATATTTTATCCCAGCTTCACTGTACTTTAATTTGAAATGGAGCTCTGCCACCAGGTCTCGAATAAATTTCAGCTCATTATTACTTTCGTCGTAGTGTTGACTCTTGATCTTAAATGAAAGGACAACAAATTGATTCTCTTGGACTTCCCCACCATAGTCACTATATCTCAGGGTCAAATCTTCAAAGACAACTAAGCATTTAGGCCCACTATCCAATTTTTCTTCTTTTGATTTGGAGAAAAAAACACCTGAAGTGCTGCTTTCTATCTTTCTCTCCTTTATCAATGCAGAAGGCAGAAGGGTCGAAAAATATGCAATATGATCGTAAGTTAGTTCTTTCTTTATATCTAAATTTGACGTGGAGCCAGGATTTTCGTAGTAAAGGAGTAGAGTATCATCAGGGAGAGTAATAGTTATGGATTTGAAGTCACGCCATCTCTTGTTCTTCTCGTCAAAAATTTTGCAGGGTAGTTTTCTGGTCTTTGATTCCATTCCTTGATTCTTTATTGAATTTTATTTGGACTCAGATATAAGGAAAATAATAAATAAATTCATGCGTCATTCTAGATTATTTTCCTAATTCAAACATTTTTCCATGGTTAACACTGTTTGAACCCCGTACCTAAATTCCTCATTATTACACTAGTTTAAAGTCATGTTTAATTCTCTTAATAGAAGAGTATGTTATATTTCACCTTTTAAGAGAATTTGGCAAGTGTAGGTAAGAGTTCATTATGCTAGCAAAATGTGCCATCCATCAATTCTAACAGACAATTCTACTTTTACTCTCTTTTTTAGAGAGTTCTTAGGTTAAGAAAAGGTGCCAATATCTAAATAATAAGAAAAAATAAGACGAAATGCTGGGATAATGCCCCTGGATTTTGTCGCCATTAATCTTCATTCTACTGGACTTAGAAAGACGTCTAGACTGGACAGTTATATTGAGAGTTTAGAATAAAGTAGAGGCTCAATATTTTGATCCATTTTTGAACATCTCATAAAAATAAAAAATCAAATCATTGGAACCAAACAGATTAAATTTATTACTTGATACTGTTAAGTCTTAAACTGTAAAAAACACTCGGAATAAGACAACCGATACGTTTCTTGAAGAGTAATATCAAGTTTAGCATCCTCAACAAAAGATTTTCATCAAGAAATGTTTACTTACCAAGTTAAAACCATAGGTTTGAAGCACTACATCTTTCTTTCCCATAAGAAATAAGGTATAGTCGTATCTCAAGCTGAGCCTTAATAGGAAGTCTCATTAGAGAATAAATATATTTTAGGTTTATGAAAGCAATAGATGGAATAGGCTCAACTCAGAGTGCTTCATTTTCTCCCAGCTCGCCCTTAAAAGAAGGCTTCAAACAAGAACATTTGATACATAAACTAAGTCTTCAACCACAGGGGTCTATTGTGTATACAATTATATTTAATAATTCGGTGGCAAATACGAGTTTATCTAGGGCTTTATATAATTTTATTCAGAATTTGAGTTTTCAAGAACAAATGATGCTTCGCCTTGAAGTTCCCAATTATTCAAACACCTTTTCGGCTCCTATTCAAAATGTCCAGCAACCCTTCACCAAAGAAAGGAAAACCCACATTATTATCGACGAAGATCCTTCGTGTCTTCAAGATAATGATGTGAATTCCAATCCATCTTCATTCAATGCCTCCTGGAATAATGAGACCAGGCAGGAACTGGATAACAATGAGGACATGGCTCCGAAAACCCCCGCCTCTATGATTAACCAATTTCTTAGCCTGGCTTGCCAGTCATCAGCTTTCTGGAGTCAAAAGATCCAGAATGCTGTGAACCCTATTTTGAGTGAGGAAAACTACAAAGAAGGCAACTCTCTTTCAAGCCACTCAACAGGGGCAAGCCCTTCTTCACTACTATCCTCATCCCAGGATGCCTGTTTTGGTGAAAACAACCGATCAAAAGATTTTGATTCTGATCCTAGCATTGTATATTCTTTTGAGCTAGATCAGTCTCAGACATCATTGAAAACCTCAAATCAAGTCGAAGCATCAACGCACCCTCCCTCCCACTGGAAGTCGAAGCAAGACAATCTCTTGCTCAGGCATGTGAAAAATCTCGGCTGTGCTTGGAAGAAGATTGCAAAGCTGTTCAATCTGAAATCAGTCACACCTAAGTTCTTGAAAGAAAGGTACCAACTCCTCCAAACAAGAATGCCTAAGAAAGTCAGAAAAAGCAGATTCACTCACAGAGAAGACCTAATCTTAGTCAAGTATTATCAAATATTTGGCTGTGATTGGGAAGCCGTTTCTCAATTTCTTCCTGGCAGAGCACCTAATGTCGTCAAGAACAGATTTTATTCTTACATTAAAAAGAAGAAGCTTCTTGCATCTTTGATTGCAGAAGCTAAAGAAACTTCTTCTGATATTGAAGTGGACCCCCTCGGTATTAATGACGTTGAGAGTGAAAGCAATGAATCCATGTGTGAATTCTTGGAGCCTTCTAAAATTGATTGCCAGATGTTGTCAAAGCTTTCTGACAAAGAAACTCTCAGTACTGCTCAGTCCTTGGTTGACAGCAACAATCTCCTTCAATTTGAGAATCAGCCTCTTCAAAATAACAATTGCTTCAATTCTTTTCCACCTGAGTCTTTCTTGGAGTACGAAGATACTGGCATTTATCTTGATCTTAGCAATGCCGGTAAATTCGTTTCTGATTCTGATGATGTTCTTGCTCCTAAAACTATCTTTCTTGAGGAGCCCCATCATCAAGAATCCTGTGAAAACTATCTTGGAAATGGCAACTTGATTGGAGATTCTGAGGATAATAAATATCCTCCATCTCCTTTACTTTCAGAAAATGAAGACTATCCCCACAAGCCCTCCTATGTCGAGCAGGATGATGTTCTTGCTAATGAAATCTTGATGTTTCAGAACTTGGTCGAAGAATTAAAACGTGGTCTTGACCAACTTAACCAAAATCAAATGTCTTGATAAAAACTAAAAACAGAAATAAACATAGTGTCCATCTTATATGTCTCTATTCATACGATCTTTCTTTTATCGTCTTTATTCTCCACAACATTTATGTATGGACACTTAAGTCTTAAATCTTTGAAAAAAAATGGTCTCAGATTATTATTTTTTCTTTTCTTTTCTTTTTGGATTTCATATCAAAGTTCATAAGTAAAAGAAATAGCACAAACATGACATTCTACGTTTTTATCGAATTAAGTTTTTTTGTATATTCAGCAATTTTCTGTTGATCTTTATTCTCTTCATAGATCTTCAGAATTTTATTATACAATCCCAAGAATTCAATATGATCACTCTGGAAGAAATCGCTTCTTATTGCTTCAGATTCACTTAAATTGTCTAGAGCCGTTTCTATGTCCCCCTGTTTATAATAAGCAAAGCCAAGGTATTCCAGGGCTTTAGCTAAATTCCATTTACTCTTTTTATTTTTCTTTGTAATCCTTACAGCCTTATTGCCATTCTTGATTGCTTCTTCAAATTTTCCCATTTCAGAATAAATTTGGCAAAGACTACAAAGACAATCAAGAAGATTTTCAGAGTCCTCACCATGAATCTTTTTCAAAATTTTCAAGCTTTGCTCTATATTTTCTAGAGCTTTAGGCAGGTCTTTTTGCAGCAGATAGTTCTGCCCTAAATTGAAATATATCTTGCTTAGGGAGTTATCATCTTTCTTACATGAAGAGGCATTCAAAGCGAGATTAAGTGCTTTTTCATGGGATTTTAACCCTTCATTATAGTTTCCAAGGCCATCTAACGCTGTTCCGATATAACTCAATGCCAAGGCGGATTTTGAATTTTCTATTCCAGAACTTTTTTGTATTGTGAGGAATTTTTCACAAAAATCAATAGCTTTGTTGAAATCTCTCATTTCCAAATAGACAACCGCAATCTGCAGATAATAAGGCAAGACGGATGGGTGATCTGGTTCATATTGTTTAACGATGGATTCCAAGGCATTTAGGCCAAACTCTAAAGCATATTGATATTTTTTCTGGAATCTATACACGTCACTGATGCTGAGATATAGACCGGGAATAGAAGCATGATTTTCTCCGTAATTAATTGTGATGATTTCAACGCATTTTAAATATTCTTCTACAGCAAGTATATATTCGCTCATCTTCATATATGCATTTCCTAAATTCTGATAGATTACTGCAAGTGAAGGATGATGGTCTCCAAAGCGTTGTTTTGCAAGATTTAGACTATAAGAATAATAATCAACAGCACTGGAATAATTTTTTGTTTTTTCGAAAAGCCCTCCTAAATTGAGACAGACATTTACAATAAAAGGATCATTTTCTCCTAAGGTTTCTTTAGCAATAGAGAGCAATTTTTCGTTATACTCAATGGCTTCTTGATGCTGTTGAGAGTGATCACAGAGCATTGCTAGGATATTGAGATCCCTGATAATTTCGTTTTTATTGTCAGGAAAGAATTTTTCACGAGTTTCCAGAGCGTACTTGAAATATCCAAAGCTGTCTTTAAATTTTTTCTGATGGTATAAGGCAGATCCTATTCTTTCATTTGCCTCTACTACTTCTATTTTAGCAGGATCAGTGTTGTTTTGAGAGTTAATAAACTCTTGAAGAAGAGAGATTGATTCGTCATATTTTCCTTGATCAAATTTGTTAATTCCCTCTTGATAGATTTTTTGAGGATCTTGATTATTATGATTTGTTGGACAAGACTGAAAATAGAATTTTGGAATGTGCTGGATTGGTCTGAATTTATATTGAGATATGGTTATTTTGTTGGTTCTGAATGAATGGCGCAGACCAGAATAGATAACCTTAGTTACTTTCAACATAGAAATAATAAATAAATTTATCTTCTATATTCTAAGAAAAGGATTTAGGCTTGTTGGAATATGAGATGATCGATAGTATTAAATAATGAATTATAAAGAGTTCATTATAAACGTTACTTTGTAGATGGCTTTCCTAAATTAAGGAAACTATTTAACTCAATAGGTCCGACCCTTCAATAGGCACCCGACCTAACCATTAAAGCTATATATCATTGTAGGGCACAAGACAGAACAATTAAATAGGCATTTACCACAAGAGATAATTAAAAAAATAGGACCAAAGTCTCTCTTGACCAAGTTTATAGGCAATTTTAGGCCCCTCCAATCTTGAAAAGGACTGATACCTTGACTCAACAAAAATCCCAAATTTTACTTGAAAGCTATCATCTGAGGCTTAATATTATTTTAGGGATGGGGACTCTCGATCCTCTCATGCAATGATAATTTTCATAAAACTCTGGATTAAAAGGGTTAAAACTTCATGAGGATCTGGCAAAACCTTTTTATATTCATTCATAGCGTCAATCTTTTGCATATCTTCAGGTGAAATTTCAAATTCGAAGATATCAATATTTGACTTCATTCTCTCTTCATTATTACTCTTAGGGATGATCAGATATTTATGCTGAATTGCCCAGCGTAAACAAATTTGAGCTGGGGTCTTCTTATACTTCTCAGCCAAATTTTTGATCAGTTCAATCTCCAAAAGATTTGTTCTTCCCTTGCCCAATGAAGCATAGGCTTGGACTAAAATATTATGCTTTCTGCAAAATTCAATGGTTTTCTCATCAAAATACAAAGGATGAATTTCCAGCTGGTTGAGTACAGGCTTATGTTTACAGTGCTGGAATAAGTGCTCCATGTGTTCAATAGTAAAATTACTCATTGCCAGGTCTTTAATTTTTCCTTGATCCTTAGCTTCTTCCATGACCTTCCAAGTTTGAAGTCTAATTTCTGCATGTTTGGACTCGACTTTTTCTAAACCTTCAACATAAGGCCAATGGATCATCATAAGGTCAATATAATCTGTTTGGAGTTCCTTTAAAATTTGATCTATTGCTTCTTTTGCTTTTTCAGTCCCCTGCATCCAAGGAGGAATCTTTGAAATGAGGAAAATATCCGATCTTTTGATATTTGTAGTTTTGTATATCTCCTGAAGAGCAGCCCCAATTCCTGGTTGATTTTGGTACATTATTGCAGTATCGATTAGTCTGTATCCACATTCTGTTACAACATACTTTATAACTTCTTGAATTCTAGTCCCACCGATCCCAGAAGTTCCAAACCCAATCTGGGGAATACTATTTCCGGTGTGAAATTTATAATAAGGCACCAAGCCTATGATCTTTTGAGCAAAATTATCAAACTTATTCATGAAAATATTTTATTTTCTTTAGGACGAAAGAAAGAAAGATATAAAACCAAGTCTCAAGACTCCAAGAATTTTTCCTTTCACAAGGCGCAAGAAAAACAAGAACCTGGCGTCTTACTGACAATGTTGGTGTGGAATGATTCCTGTTCTACCATAATCCTTTTATTCTAATTGAGAGGGCCTTGATACATATGCCTTCAGAATAAGAATACGAATATATTAATTCTGCAGGATTCGAACTCTGAGAACTTTTCTCAATAAAATTGAAATAAAAAAATATTTGCTTGTCGATCAGAAATGGGAAGAAAAGCTCCAAAAAAAGATATTCCTATTAGTCCGGAGAATGAAAATAATGTTCAGGAAACCTATCATAATTTTTCTTCAAAAATGAAGGCTATCCGCTTTGCAAGATTCTCCGTTAAATCTATTGAAGATCCAAAATTGCTCCAAGTCAGGATGAGAGGATATAAGGTGGAAAAATTTACTTCAAAATGCAAAAATGCAGACCATACAATCCGTTCTCATACTTTGAAGACTTGCTTCAAATTAATCAAGAAGATAGATATCACAATCTCGCTCGAAAACATTCGAGCTTGGCTTTTTAAAGCTTTTCACAGAACAAGAAGCATTAGCTTATCAATAGACACTCCAGAAACCGATATTTTTTGGTATCAGATTTATCAGCCGCATCCACCTAAAGTCCCTCCAAAAGAGGCTCTAAATAAGCTAAGATTGTTACTCGATCATTACTTACCAAGCAGGTTGACATTCTTCTCCATATTCTCAAGAGAATTTGAATACATTGATAAAGTGCTGAGAAGAAGGCATATAAAGATGCTAATGATCGAGCCCTGGGTACAGTCTAAATTCAAAGACCGCCCTGTAAATTATTTTCCATTTGTCAATAGTATATTTTTGGACACTAATCATTACATTCCGTTCAGACAATTATCAAAGACAGCTCTACATACCCTGCATCTTGATTACTATATCAGGCACAACTCGCTAAACTACTACACAACAGATGGACAGCAAAGTCTTGCTGAAATTAGCAGGCTGCAAAATTTAAGATCTATATCCATACATAGAACTCAATATAATGCGGCAGATACATTTTCTAAAAGATTTGAACCCCTTTTCCATTTAAAGAATTTGAAAGAATTAAAGTTCTATGTCTATTCAATTATAGACTCTAACGATTTCTTAAAAGCAATCACTGAAAATTTCAATTTGGAAACTCTTGTAATAGGATCGAGGGGAATGTGGGGAACTGATTGGCACAACTGCCTGAGATTGATAAAGTGTCTGAAAAAATTTCATAAAAAGCTCAATGCTATTAAGTCTATTAGTATTTGTGCCAATTTTGATAAAGTCGAGTTCGATAAAATGGATTATCAAGCCATGGGTGAAGGCTTAGGTCCTTTGCTAAATTTGACTTCTTTACGGCTTTTCCTGCCATTGAATAGCCATAAGTATAGTGACCTATTTCTCGAAAAATGGACTGAGTGGAAGCAACTAAAAACACTAGAATTAAAATTAAATTTCAATTCTAGCTCAGATCCTCAATGCAAAGCTTTTTTGCAGCTGATCAAGAATAATAATTTCCAGACGCTGAACCTGACTTTGAACTGTGTTGAACAAAATAGTTCTAAAGACTTCATTGAGTATAATTTCTTTGAGCAACTCTTCACTCATATCCTGGAGAAGAAAGACCTAATTGATTTATCTCTTCATTTGGGTAAGCTGAAGAACAGGAAAAAGTCCACATCCCTGCTCAAATATTGGACCGAGCTTCCCAGAAACCTTCTTCTACTTCGCTCTTTAAAATTGACCCTTGAAAGCCAAGATTATTTCTTCAGAGATGAACTTGTTCCTTTATTTGAGGGGCTCATTGACCTCAAGCATTTGAGAGTTCTCACCCTCAAATTCCAACTGATGTATCCTTCTCCTACTGAAATAGAGAAGGCTCTAGACCTTTGCTTGAATTATAAATTACTAAGACTTGAGAAATTTGAGCTTGCTCTGAATAATCAAAAGTTTACCAGAAAGCTCAAAGACATTACACAAAAGAGAGAAGAATATCACGCTCATAATTTGATTAACCCAGGAGTTGATAAAAATGATTGGCATTGGTGGGATATATCCACTCTAATTACTCCCTACCCAAAAAATGCGTTATCCCCCTCCCCCAACAAAAAAAAAATGCCAGGGGATGACAATTTTCAAGCTCCGCAGTAAGATCCTGAAGGACAAGGGGAAGAGATTATTGATTATTAAAGAACTTTGAAAGTAAGGACTATCTAGAGATACATCAACTAACTGAATGAACAATTTGAGACAAAATGTAAAGTATTCAAGGGCTTTGGAAATCGTTTATATTGAAGAGAGATTATAAGAAATTTCCAGAACAAAGAAGAAACCACTGATAAAAGTCTTTTATTGGTTTGCTGAGTGGCATATCCATGGGTATTTTTGTCTTTTTCCAGGCACTAATTTGAGCCAACCCTCTNNNGGGATATATATAAGGTATGATATCTAGGATATATGAGAGAGTTTCTCTGTCTTTTTTGAATATGATCTCTAGATCTTTTGACGTAATTATCAAAAATTTATTCTAAATGATCATTCTTGCAATAAATACTTCTGTTCAAGATAATAATATGAATCATGCAATGAATACTCACTTTACTTAAAGTATTTAACAGTTCTGGCCTTCAATCCATCAACAACGTCTTCATCTTCATTGAGACCAGTCCAGAATTCAGTAACCTTCTTTCTGTCAGCTTCGTTGTTAGGGTCAAGCTTAGTGAACTTGTGGTATTCGAAGGAAGGATGCTCCTTCATCTCTTGGGGAATTTCAGTTCCTCTCCAAACCCAAACACCTCTGATTTCAAGATTGGGCTCATCACCGTAGACGCCATGAACACCAAAAGCATACTTTCTGAAGTGTTCGAGTCTTTGGAGGAATCCGTTCATGAGGTTGCTGGTTAAGAAGAGGACTTGGCCTTCACCTTCAGCCTTGTCATATTCAATGGACCAGATGGAGTATCCCTGGGGATCGAAATTCTTCCAGAAGAAGTCAAGAGCTTCGTGCTTGTTGGCAGCGTTGACGAAGAGGGTCTTGAAGTCGAACAAGTTGAAAGTTGAGGGAGGAAGCTCGTCCAAAGGATTCTTTTCCTTGCCACCTTCAGGCTTTTCTTCCTTTTCTTCCTTGGCTTTGTCAGCCTTCTTAGGTTCTTCTTTCTTGGTTTCCTTCTTGGGTTCTTCCTTTTTGGTTTCCTCCTTCTTTTTCTTACCGGTTTCAACCTTCTTCTTCTTTTCAGTGACGAAGGGAGTCAAGGCAGTCTTGCAAAGAATTGGCTTTCCGTAGACTTTCTTCCAGCTTTCTTCGCTGGTAACAGCTTCGTACCACTTGGTCAAATTGGGGATGGACTTTCTGAACTTTTCTTCCCACAACCATTGGAATGGTCTTTGGAGAACGGAAGCGAGTTCGATATCAGCAATGGTGATATTATCCCCTGCCAAGAATTTGTACTTCTTCAAATGTTCATTAGGAATCTTGATCAATTTCTTAATTTCCTCAATAACTGCATCGTGGGTGAGCTTGTCATATTCTCCATGTCCGAAGTAGGGGGCATTGTAAGCATAAGAGACAGGAGTATATTCCTTTGCGCACCAATCAAGCCATTGATCAACGAGGGCTTGTTCGTAAGGAGTCTTTCCATAGAGATTCTTAGAAGGATCAAGACGAGCAATGTAACGGAGAATGGCTCTGGATTCCCAGATAGGTCCATCAGGAGTCTCCAAGGATGGGATGGATCCATTGGGATTGATCTTAGAAGTGTATTCTTGGATAGCAGCCTTGTCAGCCTTTGAAGAATGATAAGGATTGACTTTGACTTCAACGCCTGCGAATAAAGCAGCGACTTCGATTTTTCTAACTAATCCACCGTGATGAGGTCCCCAAAGATTCATTTTGAGATAAGGATATCTTTTATTTATTAATATCTGAGTGAATTAATCTAATAATTCAGAAGGTTCAATTATCAAATAGAACCTAGAATAAATCAGAAAAAGATAGGAATATTTTTTTCTAGTGCAATCTCCTATTTTCTTAGTCAAAGCTGCTCATTTTTGTGAAAATTTCAACTTTTCACAACATAAGAATTATTCTGACAAGTTAGGTTGTCAATTATTAAAACAAGTTATCAACAATTTAAGAATTCGATAGTATTACGCTACTCTAATGTTAGTTATCATTCTTCTCATCATTAAGATTTTTCATCTCTTGAGAAAATTTAGGAATTCTAAGTTCATCATTGTCTCTCTTTTCCTCTTGACCAACCTCAATGATTTCTTTTTTATGCATAGAGACTTTCCTTATGATTGAAGAGATGAGTTCTCCTATTGCTGAAGATTTCCTTTCATTATTAATAGGAAGTTTGCTTTTAATTTTAGCAATGAAGTTTCTAAAACCTTTGACAAAGACACTTTGATACTGGTTTTTGATTTTTCCGAACTGAAGCGAAGTACGATTTGGCAACGATTTTCTGGGATCTGCAACCTTTGCATAAAAGTCGATTTCTCCAAACGGATCTTGTGCCCCTCTTTTCTCCAAGGAAGATCTGCTGAGTTGAGAGACTAAAACTGGTGCGTTATCTACGCCCTTCTCCTCCTCTTCCTCATCACTACTAGGTTGTCTTCTTACTGACTGTCTTCTAGCATATTCTGAGGGCCTTCTTCCAGTAACATTTCCAATGTATTCATCTAGGGCCTCTCTTCTGGTAACAGGGTTTTCTATGTCATAGTTGCTCATAAAGAGATGCTTAGCTTCGTCATAGCTGAGTGTTTCAGTTGGACTTTCATCGAGAGGATATAGATACTCATTTATTGCTCTCATGGGAAGAATCAGGTTGAGTGTAGTAATGACAATCCCTGCCCAGTATAAAATCTTAGGGGTTGTTTCATAAGCAGTTTTGAGCTCATCATTTTGTAATGTGATGCCAAAGATGAGGTTCCCAGCTGCAAAGAAAAAGAGCATCCATTGCATATAATTCATAATGTTCTCTTGCATTGAACTGCTCAAGCTTGGTGGGAGGACTATTCTATACAAAAAAACATATTTATCCGCCCAATAGGTCAGAGTGAGTCCAATGATTGTATAGACGATGCCCATAGGCAAAATAGGAGCATAGAACATTGTTAGGAACATGGTCATAATTAAATAACCATATCTCCAGTCAATATCAAATGGCGGCCCTTGGAACAGCTCATGCGCTTGTTCTTGTGTTAACTTTGAATTGGGTCCATCCTTCAAGGCTTTTCTTCTATTATAAAGCTTGAAAATATAGACTGGGTCAAAAATAACCAGGAAGGGATTTACAAAGGCGTTTACAATGAGAACTGGATACATGTTCTCGATAAGACCACCTTTCCCATAGAAATTAAGAGAAGCAATGGAAGACGGTGTGTCAAGGACATCCATGTAATGATTAGAAACAACTATCTTGGCGAATAGAAGAGTTAAAGCAGTATTTATGAACTGAGATAGGCCCATTCTTCGAGCCACTTGTGTAAAGTATCCAGTTCTTGTAGAGTGCTTCTCATCATGGACCAGCTCTCCAATAACAACTCCCAGAATTGGGTCAACTAAAACAATGACTAAGGTTGTCAGATTTTCACCGACCATAACCCAGATAGACTCCTCACCATAATTTTTGATGATATAGATCTGCCAATAACTGATTAGTACTTCTGCAATGAAGGCTAGGAAAACCAAAAAGAAGATTGTAGCTGCAGTAAGAAGTCTCTTTTTTAACTTTTCAAGGGGTGTGTAGCTTAGATTCTCCCACATCACATCGGTGGGCTCACAAGCTCTTCTAATCAATACTTCTCCTTTTTGTCTATCCAAATGCTCTCGTATTTTTCTTATTATATGAGTGTACTTTTTCTGTTTGTATTGCTGGCAAATCATATAGGTCTGGTCTGGTTTCGCTAATGAGACATAGGCCGTATCTGTATATTTAAACCCAGTTTTTCTAGCTTCTTCAATCTTTTCAATAATAGCTCTTAGCTTCTTTTTCCATCTTGATCTCTCGGCCTTGTAAATTTTCAAAGTATCAGTTATTGTAAGAAGGTTTTCAAGGCTTTCTTTCTGTTTCAAGTATTCGATATACTCTGAAATTGCATATGCTCTAACAACCTTTTTCACTCTTATTTGGACGTCCTCAGCGCTATGCTGCTCAATAAATTCGATTATTTCACTGTCTTTATACAAATATTTATCAGGATCAGTAGGGAGTCCTTTGATCTGGATTGTGTAGTCTGAAGGAGTGATTGTCATTCTGTCGGCTTCCATAATCTTTTTCCTCATGTGAAAATGAACGTACTGGAAATACCAAATAGATCCCAGAAGAGTAAGTACATTTAGAATGTTTTGCAGGGTCAAAGAATCAGCATTATTCCTTTGGTTTGCCAGAGAATAAGTCATTGCTAAGCCCTGATTACAATAATTTACTCCTCCTTTTGTAAATTCATCCGCACAGTCATTCCCTACAGCGGATGTCAGGAGATTGTGAAGTCCACTGCAAACAAAGACTAAAATGAGAAAAAAGATACAGTATTTGAAAAATTGAAAATATAATGCATATCCAGGACCCAGATGGTAGGTTCTTTTGAGGCTCGAGCCAAGAGAGAACTTCTGCCCACCATCTATTGGCAATCCACAACAAGGACAAATCTTTTTCGCTTGGTAACCTTTGGGAAATTTCTGGATCATCTTAGCTTTTCCATGATTTATAGCCATTTTGAAATTTGGAGGCCGTTCATCTGGATCATAATATTCGCCATCGCTTTGCTGGTCAGGATCTAAGTTTTCTAATAAATCAGGATCGATTTTAGGCTCCGAGGCGAATAAATCTTTTAAAATATCAAGCACTAGCATGCGAATTATAAAATTTATTTCTTGTATTTGATATTGTCGCTAGTTATAGAAACTCTTGTTGTAAACAAGATTCTCTCCTCATCAGAACTAACTGAATTCGAGTTAAAGGTACCTTTCAAGAGAAGACATTATTCACTCATTCTATTGTCTGTAAACCTGTTAACCTGATCTGAGAATTATTCGTTCTTTGGCACTCACTGGCTGAAACTTAGATTTCTAAGAGAAATTAGCTAAAAAGATTCCAAAACAATACTAACTCTAGACTAGACTAATTTTCTAAGTTTCAACTGAGGCTTATGCTAAGTTCAAGCAGTTCTTGTCCAAATCAGGTGTCTTGTCAGATACTGCGAAGGCAACAGAATGTGGCTTTAGTCCAAAAATAGATTTAATCAGATTCAAGTCTGAAATAAAATTCCTAAATATATCTATGTCCAGTTTTCTCCAAGATTTCTTCTTTTGGCCACGTCAAGTACCTTGCTCAACCTCTACAGCATATTATTTACCCAGCACCTTTGACTACATATATAGTAGACCTGCTAAATTTGATTCAAAGAAGACAAACAACAGAATTTCAAGAGAAGAGTACTTGACAATGCTTTCGATGATCAAGGAAAAATGTGCTACTGAGTTTTTCATTTGCAAGGCTCTGAATCTATTAAGATTCGCAATAATCTGTGTTCTTTTGGTCTATCTTTCAATCACAGGATTCAATCAATTGAGAATGATCCCTTATATCATTGTCTTGGGTTTCTTAATTCATTTACTGGCCACTTTTGTGTGCAGAGAAATAAGACAGAGGCTCTACAAGATAGCTAGTCTAAAGATAGACGCTTATCTTGAAGACTTAAATAAAGTCAAATATCACGCTAAACAATTACACTGGAGCTGGGTAATGGATAAGAGATGTGAATATTTCAAGCTTGAACTCGATTACCAAGGATTTGCGCTGATGCTGCCTAGTTTTCGGAAAAAACAGGTTGCTAAATTGAGTAATTCTATCTACAATTTTTATAATCCTGAGTGTAATAAAGAGGCCGTGATTCTCAATATTGAATACGAATCCCCTATTATTCGCGATGTTTTCTTGTAAATATCTAATTTGATTGTTTGGGTTGTTAGAAAATGGCATTTTGGGTAATGTTTATGCGAAATTCAATGTAAAAGCTGTTAATGAGACTTTTTTAAAACAGTGTTTTATTACAATTTCATATTTACAGGGTCTAATATTCATGTAATTTGATACGAAATATACATAGATGTTTACGCTATGAAGATATTAATTCTCTGAACAAGAGAATTTAAATAATTTACTCTCTGTTTGGTACATTATATTGTCTTCTTGGTTGATTATTAAGTTGTTGTGGGGCAAAATATTGACCCCGATTATCGATCAGTACAATATTCTGAGCGTTGAATTGGTATGGAGAGGAGACATTATTAAAGTTCACTTCACTCTGATTCTGATACATAATGTTCATATTTGGACCTGAAATATTCGGCATATTATGTCTAGATTGGCCTTGTCTAGAGCTATTAGGTCTGTTGTTGTTGTTTCCTCTATACTTTGCAGCAGCTTTCTTGGCTCTGAGACGCTTTAGATACCTAATGCCAAAGTATAGAGTTGCTCCAACCACGATAGCTGTTCCTACTAATGCAAGAACTATTGTCATTAATCTGAATCCTTTCTCATCATCATTTGTCTCGGTTGGTGCCTATCTATTATTAAATTGAATTGTATGTTTACATTTGTATTGATTGAACAGTCATTTCCTTCCCATCCACTTGAACAAATACATTTCGAGCCCGTGCAAACTCCGTTTCCTAGGCAGCCTCTCTTGCAATATTTTACTCCAACAGTTGTACAATAAACATTAGGATCTGGACAGGTAAGAGTTCCAAAATATCCTAATAATTATACCCAAAAATATTTTAATTTACCTGGTACAGTTACTGGACCGGCTGTAGTACAGTATACACTTTGATCTCCAACATGGACAGTTAGCTTATAATTATTAGTTGAAATTTCCTCACACTAGCAACGCTCAGATAAAGATTATGGGATTCTTACCTGAAATTGGAAACAATAAGTTAAGGTAATGCTAGAAGCTGCAGTTTCTCTAAAAGAGCCTGAAAAGCAACGACTTCCATAGCCGTAACTTTCTGCAGAGGGTAACTCTGCCAATTTTTTATGTGCAGGATTTTCGCAGTCTAAATTCGAATAAGCAGCAAAGTAAGGGCAATTGTCGGCGAATGAATCAGATACAATTGTATTGTTTCCCCAGTAGTTCATACTAGATGACACTGTGCCTGTCCTAATCTGAGTTGTGCCGCAAAAGCCCTGGGATCTTCCAGAATGTGTACATCCATACTCCATTAATGGAGAACAGAACTCATCAAAATTTGGAGTACCTCCTGTTTCGACGCATTTCCCGCGAATAAAATTGCATCCCTTTCCTTTTCCCCAAAAGAAAGGTTCTGCCATTGAATAGTCAACCTCATACCATCCAGTGGCTTCCATGAGAGCAAGAGTAAATTCTGATATTCTAGCATCATCGATTTCGCTTGCTGTCATTACCTATCTCGTTAATTTCTTTTGAATAGAGTACTTCATTGTGAAAGACCTTTCTCTCCCAATGTGCACCGGCACTTCCAGATGAGCCCTGGTCCTCGAGGAGACCACCTTCTATGTCTGCGCAGCCAAAATAGTCTTCTAATTTTGATGTTAATGGTTCTATATCAAGGACAAAGCGAGAGACTCCATTTATCGTGGCAGTTCTAGGAATTAATTGGATTTAGCTCAGGATACTTGAGGGGACTTGGCTTTAGAGCGAAAGTGGTAGGATCGACATATTGATTATAGAGATTGGGAGAAAACCCAAGGACGTGGAATAGTTCATGAATTGTTGTGAGGATATCCTCTTCAAGGGTGCCAGGAACATCTGGCTGTAATAAGCGATAGTTGAAGTTTATTTGACCAACCACAGGACTAACAAGGTTATTTGATAGGTAAGTTCTGGTTACCGTCTAGTTGTAGGATGCTGAGCACAAGCAGTTGCCCATGCTAAAAATGACTCATCCGAATATTCCCCTGTGACAAGAATGGTCAAGTCACCTACTATTCCCTGAGTCTTATAGCTTGAAGGGGTTGGGACATAACAGAGAGTGTCTGAGCCTGCAATAAGTTTTCCAGTGATTGGAATAACCTTGAGAGTCTTTTTAAAATATGAGATCGCAGGGGGAAGTAACTTATATTTGATGTAGTTCAGGTAAGTTGAGCTAGCGCCGGTAAGATCTGAGTTCATTAATAAGGAACTGGAAATCTACATGTAAAATCAGTTGTTATCCTGATTGGCTCACGACTGCTACTGAGTATACGGGACTTAGGAGTCTCATCGATAACAAAGGAGGGAGTTATGTTTAGTTTCTCATGAATACAGCCTTGTATGCCCTGGATCAAGAGAACTATAAATAGAGTTAAGAAAGCAGCTTTTGACATTAAATAAAAGTTAGTCAATTCAATATAGACGTTTTACTATATTTAGCTTAATGTTTTGAAAATGATACATCCTCAGTTTCAAAGTAAGAAAATGTAACATTTAGCAGGAAAATACTCCTGAGCTAATGATGATCATTTAATCCTATTTTTGCATTTATTAAGTCCCAAAAGTATAAACCTCTAATAATCCAACTTTTCATTCAAAAATTCAAAGTATTCAGTATTTCTAATAAGAGAGCATCGGAAAATTCTCTCGTTGAGGGGGAAAAATCCCAGTCAAAGATATTTCATGAGGTCAGAGATTACATTTACATTAAAATTTTACTGTATTTTGATAAAGGATAAAACAGTAAGAAAGCCAAGATTGCAAAGTCGCAATCAATGACAATCCTCTTTAGCCTTCTTAAAATATTCAGGCGATTTCATCATTGATTATGTTATTCTTGGACCACATTTTAAAAAAGAAAGATCTTGAAACAGAAATAAACGAAAGAATTTGAGTCCTATAACATCCACAATATCATTCCATTAGTCCTTTCAAATATGCCTTTATCATCTTCGAGAATCAACAACTATCATGCTTTTGTCAGTTTTCAACTTGACACTTAGCTATGACACTTATTATTTAGATTAAAAACTACAAAGATAGCATTGACACCAAACTTAGGTGAATTATCATTCTTGATGAGATCATCCTTGGATTCTAGAAAGACAAGTACTCATGATGAAGTCTCTGATCCT
>Ga0065720_1000547_pt1 | contig 32533 bp, 25 predicted proteins | sample Thericmetagenome_FD_59107 | JGI IMG/M metagenome (GOLD analysis project Ga0065720, IMG submission 59107) | Thermophilic microbial communities from the Joint Bioenergy Institute, California, USA of rice/straw/compost enrichment - eDNA_2 v2... | ecosystem: Engineered > Solid waste > Grass >... | reverse complement strand
TGCCGCGGCCGGACGTGCTCAAGGCCCAGGAGAAGGCCGAAGCCGCGAGCGAGCGTCTCGCCGACACGGCGACGACCTGAGCGGGCAGGCACTCACCGGCTCGTGAGGCGGCGGCGATTGACGCGGCCCGCAGGCCGGTGCACCCAGAACCCATGTTCCAGCCTTCACGCCGCATCATCGTCAAGGGACTTGCCGGCACATTCCTCGCCGCAGGCACCCCGCGGGCCCTCGCTGCCCCCGTCACCGCCCCGCACAACCGCGTGCCGAGCGAGCTCGTCAACGAGATCGCCCTGCTTCCCATCCGCGTGACGGTTGGCAGCGCCCAACCGGACATCACCATCGTCGAGTTCTTCGACTACAACTGTCCCTGGTGCCGGCAGTCATGCCGGGATGCGGTGACGCTGCTGGCCAGCGAGAAGGATCTCGCCTACGTCCTCGTCAACTATCCCATCCTGAGCGAGCAGTCGGTCGAGGCGGCGCGCATCGCGCTCGCCTTCGCCCAGATGCGGCCGGCGGCGGACTATTTCGCGCTGCATCAGCGCATCTTCGCCCTCAAGGGCCGCGTCGACGCGCAGCGCACCTTCGACATCGCCGCCACCTTCCCGCTCGACAAGCAAGAGCTGCTCAAGCGGGCCGATTCGGACGAGGTGACGAACGCCATGGGACAGGCCGTGGCCCTTGGCTCCGACCTCGGCTTCAACGCCACACCGTCCTACACTGTGATGACGGAAGCCTTCCACGGCTTCGTGCCTCTGGCCGACAAGCGCGCGATCATCGCCAACCTGCGCGCCTGCGAGGCTGTCACCTGCTGAGTGGCGTCAGAACCGGTAGCTGACGCCCGCCCGCACGAGGTGATTGGTGAGGTCGCCCCTCACCCGCACGCCGCTCGCGACCTCCTCCGGATCGTCAAGCGCAGTCAGAAGGATGCCCGGCTGGGGGCGGAGCGCCCCCAACTCCGCGATGAGGCCCATGCCGTCACCGTCCGGCAGCAGCCGGTCGATGACGACGAGATCGAAGACAGCGACCGCCAGCGCCGCCCGCGCCTCCTCCAGCGAGGTCACGACATCGCACGGCCCGAGCGCCTGCGTCACCGAGGCGCGCAACCACGCCCCGAGATCGGGATCGTCTTCGATGACGAGAACACGCATGGCAGCCCCCAGATCCGCCCGGTCCGCCTTCGCCGGGCAACATTACGCGAGCATGACGGGCGCCCGGCACGCGCAGCCCTGCCCTGCGCGGGCGGACTGGTCATTCGCGGCCGTTCGTCCTATTGGCTCAATGCACCCAAAAACCGGCTTTCCAAAACGGTTGCGCGGCAACCAGGGCGGAGGAAACATGACGCAGCAGGCGCATGCCCTGCCGCAACGCGACGTCCGCATCATCGGTCTCGTCGGCGCGGCCCATTTCTCGAGCCACTTCTTCCAGCTCGTCCTGCCCCCGCTCTTTCCCTTCATCCGCGACGACCTCGGCGTCAGCTACACGCAGCTCGGCCTCGCGATGGCGGTGTTCTATGCCGTCTCCGGCCTCGGCCAGGTGGCCGCCGGCTTCCTTGTCGACCGCTACGGTCCGCAGCGCATCCTGCCCGCCGGCATAGCCTTCTTCGGCCTGGCGACGATTCTCGCCGGCCTCGCCCCCGCCTACTGGATGCTGGTGGTCGTCGCGGTCGTTGCCGCCCTCGGCAACTGCGTCTTCCACCCAGCCGACTTTTCCGTGATGACGGCGCGCGTGACGCCCTCGCGCCTCGCCCGCGCCTACAGCATCCACACAGTGTCGGGCACGCTTGGCTGGGCCGCGGCGCCGGTGACGCTGCTGCTCCTCAATGATCTCTTGGGATGGCGCGCGGCGCTCATCCTCACGGGAGCGGTCGGCATCGCCTTCGCGCTCTTCGTCGCCACGCAGCACCTCTACCTGCGCGTGGCGCCGCACGAACCCCAGGCCGGCTCCGCCCGGCCGGCGCAGGGCGCGAGCAGCAAGGCGCAGCTGCTCTTCGCCGCGCCGGTCCTGCTGTGTTTCGTCTACTTTACCCTGCTGTCGATCGCACAGACCGGCATGCAGAGCTTCCTGCCGAGCCTGATGCCGCAGGTGCAGGCCATCACCTTCGCCCTCGCGACAACGGCGACGACCGTCTATCTCGTCGCCAGCGCCACGGGGTCGCTCGTCGGTGGCTTCCTCGCCGACAGGACGAGCAACCACGAGCGCATCGTCGGCGGCGGGCTCGTTGGCGCCGGCGTGCTCACGCTCGCGCTGGGCTATATCCCGCTCGCGCTCGCCACGGCCTTCGCCACGGTCGCGGTGGCCGGCTTCCTCACCGGCATCACCATCCCCTCGCGCGACATGCTGGTGCGCTCGGCGACACCGGCGGGATCGACCGGCAAGATCTTCGGCTTCGTCTACTCCGGCCTTGATCTCGGCGCGATGCTGGCGCCGGTCGCCATCGGCGTCTTCCTCGACCGGGGGCAGGCGCACCTCGCCTTCGCCTTCATGGCGGCCGCCCTCATCGGCACCATCACCGCCGCCTTCCTCGTGAAGTGGGGCACGCGCCGGGCCGCCGCGCGATCGACGAACATATAAAGACTTCTTTATGTCTTTATTGCCTGCGGGCGGCGCGGCTGCTATAGGTCGCGCCGAACCTCAACGCACAGCGCAAGCACGGATCGTCGCGCCATGACCCAGGAATACATCGTCAAGGACATTTCGCTGGCCGAGTGGGGCCGCAAGGAGATCGCCATCGCCGAAAGCGAGATGCCCGGCCTGATGGCCGTGCGCGAGGAATTCGGCCCGAGCCAGCCGCTCAAGGGTGCGCGCATCGCCGGCTCGCTGCACATGACCATCCAGACGGCCGTGCTCATCGAGACGCTGAAGGCGCTCGGCGCCGACATCCGCTGGGTGTCTTGCAACATCTACTCGACGCAGGATCACGCCGCCGCGGCCATCGCCGCCGCCGGCATCCCCGTCTTTGCCGTCAAGGGCGAGACGCTCACGGAATATTGGGACTACACCTCGCGCCTTTTCGACTGGCACGACGGCGGCATGCCCAACATGATCCTCGATGACGGCGGCGACGCGACCATGTTCGTCCATGCCGGCGTGCGCGCCGAGTCGGGCGATACCGCCTTCCTCGACAAGCCGACCTCCGAGGAGGAGGAGATCTTCTTCGCCCTCATCAAGCGCAAGCTGGCCGAGAAGCCGAAGGGCTGGTTCAGCGAGCTCGCCCGCAACATCCGCGGCGTGTCGGAAGAGACGACGACGGGTGTGCACCGCCTCTACATGCTGGCCAGGGAGGGCAAGCTCCTCTTCCCGGCCATNAACGTCAACGACTCGGTGACGAAGTCGAAGTTCGACAACCTCTACGGCTGCCGCGAGTCNCTGGTCGACGGCATCCGCCGCGGCACGGACGTGATGATGGCCGGCAAGGTCGCCATGGTCGCCGGCTTCGGCGACGTGGGCAAGGGTTCGGCCGCCTCGCTGCGCAACGCCGGCTGCCGCGTCATGGTGTCGGAGGTTGACCCCATCTGCGCCCTGCAGGCGGCGATGGAGGGCTACGAGGTGACGACGATGGAGGACGCCGCCCCGCGCGCCGACATCTTCGTGACGGCCACCGGCAACCGGGACGTCATCACCGTCGAGCACATGCGCGCCATGAAGGACCGCGCCATTGTGTGCAACATCGGCCACTTCGACAACGAGATCCAGGTCGCCGGCCTGCGGAACTTCAAGTGGCACAACATCAAGCCGCAGGTGGACGAGATCGAGTTCCCCGACGGCAAGCGCATCATCCTGCTGTCGGAAGGCCGCCTCGTGAACCTCGGCAACGCCACGGGCCACCCCTCCTTCGTGATGAGCGCCTCCTTCACCAACCAGACGCTGGCGCAGATCGAGCTCTTCACCAAGCACGGCCAGTACGAGAAGAAGGTCTACACGCTGCCCAAGCACCTCGACGAGAAGGTTGCCATGCTGCACCTCGCCAAGATCGGCGTGAAGCTGACCAAGCTCACGCCCGAGCAGGCAGCCTACATCGGCGTGTCACCCGAAGGCCCGTTCAAGCCCGAGCACTACCGCTACTGAGGCAGTCGTTCTCCACACGCATCCACATCCGTCGCCCGGTGGCCCCCACCGGGCGATTTGCCTTTTGTTAACCACTTCCTGCAGAAGTCGTTGAAACGCTACAGTGGCTCGATTCGCGGCCTGGGCGAGCGCGTGCGCGCGGCGCGGAAGCGAGGATCGGACGATGCAGGGAGCAACGAGGGCTGGCGAACGGCGGGAGAGACGCGCCTCCCGTGCGATCCCCGCACTCTCCTGCACCGCCCTCGGCATGAGCCTCGCCAGCCTGCCCTCCCCTGTCGCAGCCGAGGACCTCGGCTCGCTTCTCGGCCGGGCCACGCCGCAGGATTTCGCCGGCCTTGCCCTCGTGCTCGGCCTCATCGCCTTCGCCACCACCACCGCGCTCGTGCATCTNAGGGAGCGTCGCCGCTGGGCGCGGCAGGAGGCGCTGCTGGCGCGCGAGAACGAGGAGCTGCGCGCCCGCGCCGACCGCGTCGCCTTGCTCGTCGCCACCGAGCCCCAGCTTCTCGTGAGCTGGCACGGGCGCGATGCCGAACCGGAGATCGAGGGCGACACGAGCATCTTCGGCGAGGGCATCTCCGGCCGGCGCGTGCTCGCCTTCGGCTCCTGGCTGCCGGCCGCCGGCGCGCAGGCGCTGGAGCGGGCGCTGGAGCGCCTGAAGGAGCGCGGCGAGCGCTTCCAGATGAACCTCAGGGCCACCAGCGGCGCCTATTACGAGGCCGAGGGCCGCGCCATCGGCGGCCGCGCCGTACTTCGCCTGCGCGAGGTGACCGGCGACCGGCTCGACCTGCTGCGGCACCGCGACGCCCTCGCCGAGGCGCGGGCCGAGAACGACGCGCTCGCGGGCGTGCTCGACAGCCTGCCGGTGCCCGCCTGGCGCCGGGACGCCGAGGGCAGGCTCACCTGGGTCAACCGGGCCTATGCCGAGGCCGTCGAGGCCGCCGACGCTGCCGACGCGGTGAGCCGGGGGCTCGAACTGCTCGACGCGCCCACACGCAAGGCCATCGACCGGCAGCGCGCCGAGGGCACGCCGTATCAAGACCGCGTCACTGCCGTCGTCGCGGGCGCGCGGCGCGTGCTTGACGTGACCGAGACGCCGAACGGCGACGGCTCCGCCGGCGTCGCCATCGACGTGTCCGAGCTTGAGGCCGTCCGCTCCGATCTCGAACGGCAGATGGCGGCCCACGTGCGCACGCTGGACCAGCTGCCCACCGCCGTCGCCATCTTCGATGCGAGCCAGCGCCTGACCTTCTGGAACGCCGCCTATCGCGAGCTGTGGCAGCTCGACGCCGCCTTCCTCGAATCGGGCCCGACAGACGGGGAGGTGCTCGACGAGCTGCGCGCCCGCCGCCGTCTGCCGGAGCAGGCCGATTACCGAGCCTGGAAGGCGGACGTCCTTGCCGCCTATCGCTCGATCGAGCCGCAGGAGCACTGGTGGTACCTGCCGGACGGGCGCACACTGCGCGTCCTCGCCAATCCCAACCCCAAGGGCGGCGTCACCTACCTGTTCGACGACGTGAGCGAACGGTTCAACCTCGAATCGCGCTTCAACGCCCTGCTGAACGCCCAGGGCGAAACGCTGAACTCGCTGCGCGAGGGAGTCGCGGTCTTCGGTTCCAACGGCCACCTCAAGCTCTGCAACCCCGCCTTCGGCCACCTGTGGCAGATCTCGGAGGACATGCTGGGCGAGCTGCCGCACATCGACGATGTCATCCGCCACTGCGGGGCCATGGCGCCACAGCAGGAGGCGTGGGACGTCATCCGCGGCGCCGTCGCCGGCGTGCACGACACGCGCACCGGATTTGCCGCGCGCATGGAGCGCCGCGACGGCACGGTCATCGACTGCGTCACCGCACCGCTGCCGGACGGCTCGACACTCCTCACCTTCACTGACGTCACGGCGAGCGTGGAAGTGGAGCGGGCACTGAAGGAGAAGAACCAGGCCCTCGAGCAGGCCGCGCGCCTGCGCGACGACTTTGTCCACCACGTCTCCTACGAGCTGCGCTCGCCTCTGACCAACATCATCGGCTTCGTCGAGCTGCTCGACGCCGAGACGGTCGGCCCGCTCAACGACAAGCAGCGCGAATACGCCTCGCACATCACCAAGTCGTCGGCGGCCCTGCTCGCCATCATCAACGACATCCTGGACCTCGCCAGCATCGACAACGGCGCCATGGCGCTGACCTGCGAGGAGATCGACATCCGCGAGACGATCGACGCTGCGCTCGCCGGCCTGCAGGACCGATTGGCGGAGCGCCAGATCCGCGTCGTCATCGACGTGCCGGCCGACATCGGCCGCTTCGTTGCCGACGCCAAGCGCGTGCGCCAGGTGCTCTTCAACCTGCTGTCGAACGCCATCGGCTTCTCGGAGTCCGGCCAGACAGTCACCGTCAGCGCCCGGCGCGAAGGCGAGGAGGTGGTCTTCAGCGTCAGCGACAGCGGGCGCGGCATTGCACCGGAAGTCCGCAGCCGGGTGTTCGACCGCTTCGAGAGCCACACACTCGGCTCCGGCCATCGCGGCGTCGGCCTCGGCCTGTCCATCGTGCGCTCCTTCGTGGAGCTGCACGGTGGCACGGTCTCCCTGGATTCGACACCCGGCCGCGGCACGACGGTGACGTGCCGCTTCCCCCGCGTGCCGAACCGCGCGGCAGCAGAGTAACGAGTTGGCTTTCGAGTGGACGAGGCGCGATGGCGAGTTCTCCCTTCCCGGCCGGGCAGGCCGCAGCTTCCGGCTCGCGCGGCGGCGACGCGGCGGTGACCACCTGGCAGCTCGACCTGCCCAACGAGGCAGCGACGCTGCGCCTCGCAGAAGTTCTGTGCGAGGAGCTGAAGGCGGGCGATCTCGTCACCCTCTCGGGTGATCTCGGCGCCGGCAAGACCACCTTCGCCCGCGGGCTGATCCGCAGCCTGGCGAAAGACGCCAGCCTCGAGGTGCCGAGCCCGACCTTCACCCTGATGCAGCTCTACGACACCGCCCGCCCGCCGGTGGTGCACGCCGACTTCTACCGGCTCGGCAGCGCGGAGGAGCTCACCGACCTCGGCTGGGAGGAGGCCTGCGAGGGTGCGCTCGTCCTCGTCGAATGGCCGCAGAAGGCCGAGGAGGCGCTTTCGCCCGACCGGCTCGACATCTCCTTCCACCTCCTGCCGCAGGAACATCCCGCGCATCGGCGCGTCGTCATGACCGGCCACGGCCGCTTCGCGCCGCGGCTCTTCCGCCTGCGTGCCATCCGCACCCTGCTCGACAACGCCGGCTGGGGCGACGCCGAGCGCCGGCACATCCAGGGGGACGCCTCCTACCGCGAATACGAGCGGCTCGTGCGGCCGGACGGCGCCACCGCCGTGCTGATGATCTCGCCGCCGCGGCCGCCGGGCCCCGTCCTGCGCGGCACCAAGCCCTATCCGATCGCGGCCAAGCTCGCGCTCACCGTCCATCCCTTCGTCGCCATCGACAAGGGCCTGCGGGCGCTCGGCTTCAGCGCGCCGGACATCTATGCCGCCGATCTCGACACCGGCCTCCTGCTGCTGGAGGACCTCGGCAGCGAGCCGGTGGTGGCGGACGGCGCCCCCATTCCCGAGCGCTACCGCGAGGCAACGCTGCTGCTGGCCAAGCTGCACGGCACCACACTGCCGGACGTCCTGCCCGTCGCCGACGGCATCGACCACGTCATCCCGCCCTACGACCTCGAGGCGCTGCTGACGGAGGTCGAACTGATTATCGACTGGTACGCGCCGCACATCGGCGGAAAGGCCCTGTCCGCCGTGGCCCGCGCCCAGTTCAACACCCTGTGGACGCGCCTGCTCGCCGACATCGTGACCGGCCCCACCACCTGGACCCTGCGCGACTTCCACTCGCCGAACATCATCTGGCTGCCGGAGCGGGAGGGGCTCGCCCGCGTCGGCCTCATCGACTTCCAGGACACGGTCCTCGGCCATCCTGCCTACGACCTTGCCGCCCTGCTGCAGGATGCGCGCGTCACCGTGCCGGCGGAGCTCGAGCTGTCCCTGCTCGGTGTCTACGCCCGGGCGAGGAGGAGCCAGGATCCGCAGTTCGACGTCGGCAACTTCGCCGCCGCCTACGCCATTCTCGCCGCCCAGCGCGGCACCAAGCTGTTCGGCACCTTCGCCCGTCTCGCCAAGCGCGACGGCAAGAGCATCTATCTCAACCACCTGCCGCGTCTGCGGAGCTATCTGGTGCGCAACCTCGCCCATCCGGTGTTGTCAGAGCTGCGGCTCTGGTATGAGACGCACCTGCCGGCGCTCGTCGCCGAGTCCTGACCCCTTGAAATGTCGAGAACGATGAGTCGCACCGCCGCCCCGACACGCCGCACCGCGCCCCGCCGCGCCATGATCCTCGCCGCCGGCCTCGGCAAGCGCATGCGTCCGATCACGGCGACGACGCCGAAGCCGCTCGTGCGCGTGGCGGGACGCTCCCTGCTCGACCGGGCGCTCGACAGGCTGCAAGCGGCGGGCGTCGAGGATGTGGTCATCAACGTCCACTACCTCGCCGACCTCGTCGAGCAGCATGCACGCCGGCATAAGGGCGGACCGCGCGTGCACATCTCCGACGAGCGCCAGAAGCTTCTCGACACCGGCGGCGCCATCCGCAAGGCGCTGCCGCTCCTGGGCGAGGATCCGTTCTTCCTCCTCAACAGCGATACCCTGTGGCTCGAAGGCCCGCAGCCGAACCTTGACCTCCTCGCCGGCGACTGGGACGGGGAGCGGATGGACATCCTGCTGCTGATGGCCCCGACGGCGACCAGCCTCGGCTATGAGGGGCGCGGGGATTTCGCGATGGATCCCAGCGGGCGCCTGACGCGCCGCCCGGAGCGCGAGGTCGTGCCCTTTGCCTATGCCGGCGTCGCCATCATCAGGCCGCAACTCTTCGCCGACGCGCCGGAGGGCCCCTTCTCGCTCAACCGCATCTTCGACGCGGTGGCGGAACAGGGCCGGCTCTACGGCACACGCATCGAGGGCCAATGGCTTCACGTCGGCACGCCCGAGGCCCTGCGGGCGGCCGAAAAGCGATTTGCGACGACCGACTGACGATGGCGAGGCAGGCACCGGCACGGGTCTTCACCATCCCTCCGGGGGCACCCTTCCTCACAACCTTTGCCGATGCGCTGCTCGCCGGCCGCATCGTGCCCGGCTTTCCCGGTGACGGCGACCCGCTGACCCTCGCCTCGGCCACCATCTACCTGCCGACCCGGCGTGCCGCGCGCGCGCTCGCTGCCACCCTCGCAGAGCGGCTGCCGCAACGCACCGTGCTGCTGCCGGACATCCAGCCGCTCGGCGACCTCGACGCTGCCGAGCTCGCCCTCGCCGGCGAGGCGGAACGGGCCTTTGCCGATGCGGCTGCCCACCTGCCGCCGGCGCTGCCGCCCATGGAGCGCCGCCTCATCCTCACCCGGCTCGTACTGCAGTGGGCCCGCGCCCTCGACGGCGCCATCCTGCCCGCCGAGATGCACGAGCCGCTGCTCGTCCCTGCTTCCCCGGCGGACGCCCTCGCCCTCGCGGACGATCTTGCCGCGCTGATGGACGGGCTTGCGACCGAGGACATCCCCTGGTCGTCCCTCGCCGGCCTCGTCGAGGAGCGTTATTCGCGCTACTACGGCATCACGCTCGACTTCGTAAGGATCGCCGCCGAGATGTGGCCGGCCATCCTCGCCGAGCGGCAGGCAAGCGACCCGGCCCGGCGGCGCTCGGCCCTCATCGACGCCGCGGCGAGGAGGCTTGCGGCAGTGCCACCGGCGGGGCCGGTCATCGTCGCCGGCTCGACCGGCTCCATCCCGGCAACGGCGCGGCTCATCGCCACCATCGCGCGCCTGCCACAGGGCGCCGTGGTGCTGCCGGGGCTCGACACGTGGCTCGACGACGACACCTTCGCGCTCATCGGCGCCGGCGGCAACGACCTGACGGTGCACAACCACCCGCAGGCGATGCTCGCGCGCCTGCTTGCCACCATCGGCATCCCGCGCAGCGACGTCGCCGTTCTGGGCGCGCCCCCGCCCGCCCTCACCGCCCGTGCCCGCTTCCTCTCCGAGGCCATGCGGCCGGCGGAGACGACAGACCTGTGGGCCGAGCCGGCCCATCGCCTGCCCGAAGCCGACGTGCGGGCCGCCTTCGAGGGTCTCACCCTCGTCGAGGCGGCGGATGAGCGGGAGGAGGCGCTGTGCGCGGCCATCGCCCTGCGAGAGGCGCTGGAGGACCCGCAGGCGACCGCGGCCCTCGTCACGCCGGACCGGGCACTCGCCGAGCGCGTGGCCGCCGAGCTCGCCCGCTGGGACATTGCGGCGGAGGATTCGGCCGGCCTGCCGCTGCGGCGCAGCCCGCACGGCACGCTTGCCTGCCTCGTCGCCGAGGCGGCCGCCACCAACCACGAGCCAGCCGATCCTCGCCGAGCCTCATCGCCCACCCTCTCACCCGTTTCGGCTGGCCGCAGGCGACCATGGAGCGCGCCGCCCGGGCGCTCGAGATCGGCGTGCTGCGCGGCCCCGCGCCGCCGGCGGGCCTCGCCGGCATCGCCTCGGTCCTCGCCGAGCGGCGGGAAGAGGCGCGCGACCATCGCGCCCCGCGCCCGCTGCGCCGCCTGAGCGATGCGGACTGGGACCTGGCTGCAACGCTGCTCGAGCGCCTCATGGGCGCCTTCTCCGGCTTCAGCGCTGCGGAGGAGGATGAATGCGATCTCGTCGCCCTCGTCACCGCCCATCGCGCCGCCCTCGAGGCAGTGACGCGTCCCGCCGCCGACGAGCCGTCACCGCTCGCCTCGGGCGAGGCCGGAGAGGTTTTGGCCGAGGTCTTCGACGCAGCGGCCAGCGCCACGGTCGAGGGCCTCACCGGCCGCTTCGCCGACTATCCGGCCTTCTTTGCCGCGCTGATGGCTGACGCGGTGGTGCGCCGGCCGATGTCCGGCCACCGGCGCGTCAAGATTCTCGGCCTGCTGGAGGCCCGCCTCGTTGAGGCCGACCGCCTCGTCCTCGGCGGCCTCGACGAGGAGGTTTGGCCGCCGACGGCGCGCACCGACGCCTTCCTCAACCGGCCGATGCGCACGGCCCTCGGCCTTGCCCCGCCCGAGCGGCGCATCGGCCAGACGGCGCACGACTTCGTGCAGGCCCTCGGCACGCGCGACGTGGTGCTGACCCGGGCGCTGAAGCGCGGCGACGCGCCCACAGTGCCCTCGCGCTTCCTGCAACGCATGCAGGCGCTGGCGGGAGACGGCCTCTGGAAGGAGCTGCAGCAGCGGGGCGAGCGCCTGCGCCACTGGGCGGCCGCCCTCACCGCGCCGCCGGCACTCAGGCCGATCGAGCGGCCACGGCCCCGGCCGGACCCGGACCTTATTCCCCGGCGGCTCAGCGTCACCGAGGTCGAGACGCTGGTGCGCGACCCCTATGCCATCTTCGCGCGCCACGTACTGAAGCTCGACCCGCTCGACCCCATCGCCGTGCCGCCGGGCGCCGCCGACCGGGGCACGATCGTGCATGAGGCACTGGGCGCTTTCACCGCCCGCCACCCCGTGACGCTGCCCGCCGATGCGCTCGAGCAGCTCGTTGCCCTCGGCCGGCAGGCTTTCGCGCCCGTCGACGCCTACCCCGACATCGCCGCGCTGTGGTGGCCCCGGTTCCTGCGCCTTGCGGAAGCGTTCATCGCCTGGGAGCAGGAGCGGCGCGCCGACATCGACGTCGTCCAGGCCGAGGTGTCCGGCGCCCTCGTGCTCGCCCTCGCCGACGGCAGCTCCTTCCGCATCACCGCGCGCGCCGACCGCATCGAGCGCCTGCGCGACGGCCGGGCGGTGATCGTCGACTTCAAGACAGGACAGCCGCCAAGCGCGAAACAGGTCTTCGCCGGCTTCTCCCCGCAGCTCACGCTCGAGGCTGCCATCCTCGCCGCGAGCGGCTTCCGCGACATCGCGCCGGTACCGCCCGGGCTCTGCGAGCTGCTCTACATGCATGCGGGCGGCGCCCGCAAGCCGCTGGAGCCTTGCCCGGTGAAGCCACCGCAAGGCGAGACGCGCTCCGTCGCCGAGATCGTCGTCGAGCACGAGAGGAAGCTGACGAACCTGTTGTCGCGCTACGTTGCCGGCGAAATCGGCTTCGCCTCGCGTCCCTTCCCGCAGTTCGCNGGCCGCTTCGGCACCTATGACCACCTCGCCCGCGTGCGCGAATGGTCACTGGCCGGCGATGACGCCGGTGGCGGTGAATTCGGGGGCGAGGCATGAGCGGCCCGGCGCCGGGCGGGCTCCGTGTTCCGCCCAAGACAATCTACGACCAGCAGCGCGCCGCCCGGCCGGATGCCTCGGCCTGGGTGTCGGCCAACGCCGGCTCCGGCAAGACCAAGGTGCTCGCCGACCGCGTCATGCGCCTCCTGCTCGCCGGCACGGAGCCCTCGCGCATCCTCTGCCTGACCTTCACCAAGGCGGCGGCTGCGAACATGGAGAACCGCATCTTCGCCGAACTCGGCAAGTGGGTGCGGCTTGACGACGAGGCGCTCGCTGCTGCGCTCGAGAAGCTGGAAGGCCGCCGGCCGGACCGCGCCCGCCTCGCCCGCGCGCGGCGGCTCTTCGCCCACGCCGTCGAAACCCCTGGCGGCCTCAAGATCGAGACCATCCACGCCTTCTGCGAGCGCCTGTTGCACATGTTCCCCTTCGAGGCGAACGTGCCGGCACGCTTCACCGTCCTCGACGACAACGAGAGCGCCGTCCTCCTTGCCGAGGCGCTCGGCGCGGTCATGACGCAGGCGGCGCTTGGCCGCGACCGCGCCCTCGGCGACGCCCTGACCCTGCTTGCGGAAAACCATGCCGACGGCACGATCGCGGATGCGGTCCGCGAGGCGCTGAATCACCGCGCCGCGCTCCTTGCCTATGCGCGCACCCCGGCCACTTTCGAGGAGGCGATGGCCGGCCTCGCCCGTGCGCTCGGCCTTGCGGAGGGAGAGACGCCGCAGACCATCGCCCGCGCCATGTGCGAGGACGGCATCCCCGCCACCGAATGGCCCGCCATCGCCTCGGTGCTGCAGGCCGGCAAATCGACCGACCAGAAGAACGCCGAACGCTTGCTGAAGGCCTGCCAGGCCACCACCACCGAGGAGCAGCTGAAGAACTATCTGCGTCTGTTCTTCACCCAGCAGGGCAAGCCCGCATCCGACAGGACCCTTGCAACCTCCGCCGTGCCGGCCGACCTCGCCGAACGCCTGCGTGCCGAGCGCGACCGCCTGGCCGCCCTCGACGAGCGCATGAAGGCGGCGCAGACGGTGGAGCGCACGCGGGCGCTGCTGACCCTCGCCCGGGCCGTCGTCTCCCGCATCGAGGCCGTGAAGCGGGCGCGCGGCGCGCTCGACTTCGACGATCTCGTCGAGCGCACGCTGACCCTGCTCCAGCGCGCCGATGCGGCCTGGGTGCTCTACAAGCTCGATGCCGGCATCGACCACCTGCTCATCGACGAGGCGCAGGACACAAGCCCGGCGCAATGGGCCATCCTGAAGCGGCTGACGGAGGAGCTGTTTGCCGGCGAGGGCGCCGTGGGCAAGGTCCGCACGCTCTTCGCCGTGGGCGACCCCAAACAGTCAATCTACGGCTTCCAGGGTGCAGCCCCGCAGGAGTTCGAGGGCTCCGGCCGCTATTTCGAGATGCGGGCCCGCCAAGCGCGGCTTGCGTTCGAGCCGGTGGAACTCACCGTCTCCTTCCGCTCCGCGCCTGCGGTGCTGAGCGCCGTCGACGCCGTCTTCGCCATCGAGGAGCATTACCGCGGCCTCAGCTTCGCGGATGTGACGGTTGGCACCGCGCACGAGAGCGCCCGTCCCGATGCGCCCGGCCTCGTGGAGGTGTGGGAGACGGAGCGGCCGAGCGACCGCGAGGAGCCGGAGGCCTGGGTACTGCCGCTCNACGAGCTCGCCGAGAGCGCGCCCGCCATCCGCGTGGCCGAGCGCATCGCCCGCACCGTCGAGCGTCTGACGACCCGCGGTGACGACACGGGCCAGCGCTTCTCGCCCGGCGACATTCTCATCCTCGTGCGCAACCGCGGGGCCTTCTTCGAGGCAGTTATCCGCGCCCTGAAACGACGCGGCGTGGCGGTGGCCGGCGCCGACCGCCTCGATGTCGGCCAGCACATCGCGGTGCGCGACCTCGTCGCCGCCGGCCGCGCCGCCCTGCTGCCTGACGACGACCTGACGCTGGCGGCCGCCCTCAAGAGTCCCCTCGTCGGCCTGACTGACGAGGACCTCATGCGCATCGCCGCCCGGCGGGAGGACAGCGAAAGCCTCGTCGAGGCCGTGACGCGGGCCGCCTCTGCGGGCGATGCGACCGCCGCACAGGCCGCCGAGGCGCTGGCGCGGTGGCGCGACGCCGCCGCCCGCCGCGGCCCCTTCTCCTTCTACGCCGGCCTGATCGGCCCCGAAGGCGGCCGCGAGCGGCTCGTGGCACGGCTCGGCCAAGAAGCGGGCGACGCCATCGACGCCTTCCTCGCCATGGCGCTCGATTTCGAGCACCGGCACGCGCCCTCGCTGAAGGCCTTCGTCCTCTCCTTCGAGAGCGACGGGCGCGAGGTGAAGCGCGAGATCAAGCGCGACCTCGACACCGGGCGCGACGAGGTGCGCGTCATGACCGTGCATGGCGCCAAGGGGCTGGAAGCGCCCTTCGTCATCCTCGCAGACGACTGCCGGCAGCCGAGCGGCCGCCACGACCCCAGGCTCTTCGCGTTGCCCGTGCCATTGCCCAACGGCTCCGGCGGGATCACGGTGCCAGTCTGGTCGCCGAAGAGCGACGACGATCCGCCCGCCGTCGCCCGGCTGCGCGAGGCCGTGCGCAGGCGCGAGGCCGAGGAGCACAACCGCCTTCTCTACGTCGCCATGACCCGGGCGAAGGACCGCCTCGTCGTCGCCTCCTACAGCAACGCCAAGCGCGACAAAAACGGTAACTGGCCGGAACTGCCGTCCATGTGCTGGACCGCCATGATTCGCCGGGGCCTCGAAGGCCGGCTGGAAGAGGCAGAGGTGGACGGGAGCAGGGTCTGGCGCTGGCGCAGCGGCCCGCTGGACACAGCGGCGGCCTCACCGGCCCCGGCTGGAGACAAGGCCGCCGTCGTCGCGCCCGACTGGCTCGGACGCCCGGCGCCGGCGGAGCCGGAGGCGCTTCCGCCGCTCAGCCCGTCGAACGCGCTCGCTGCGGCCGACAGGCCGCACCGGCCGGCAGACGGCCCCTTCGCCGCCGATGCGCGCCTCGCCGGCACGCTCGTGCACCAGCTCGTCGAGCATCTGCCCGGCCTGCCTGCCGCGACGCGCCGCACCGCCGCTGAGCGATTCGTCGCCGTGCGGGCCGGACGCCTCGACGCCGGCCAGCGGGCACGCATCGTCGCCCAGACCCTCGCCCTGCTCGACGACCCGGCGCTCGCGCCGCTCTTCGGCCCCGGAGCGCGCGCGGAAGTCGCCGTCGCGGGCGAGATTGTCATCGGCGGCGTGCGGCGCGCCGTCTCGGGGCAGATCGACCGGCTGGCAGTGACGGACGAGGCCGTCATCTTCGCCGATTTCAAGACGAGCGCCCGCCCGCCGGCGGACCTCGCCGGCGCCCCGGTGGCGCATGTCGGGCAGCTCGCCGTCTACGGGGCGCTGCTTGCGGACATCTTCCCGGGCCGCCGCCTCGAGGCCCTGCTTGTCTACACCGCCGGTCCGCGCGTGCTGGCGGTTCCGGACGAGGCGCTTGCCGCCGCCCTCGACCAGCTCCCGGTGTTGTGAACAGCGCAAATGCCACCATATGTGGGGTCCACGTGTGGGCATGCACACAACTTGCCTTGACCGGGACCGGGCACCTTCCTACGTTCGGGGCGACTGGCGGCGCAGTTTGCGCCGCGCATACGGAAAGGAACTCATCATGGCGACCGCGAAGGTGACAGATGCGAGCTTCGAGGCTGATGTCCTGAAGTCCGNAGAACCCGTCGTCGTCGATTTCTGGGCCGAGTGGTGCGGACCCTGCCGCATGATCGCGCCCGCGCTCGAGGAAATCGCCACGGAACTGGCCGGCAAGGTCAAGGTGGTCAAGCTCAACGTTGACGAGAACCCGAACACGGCAGCCCAGTTCGGCATCCGCTCCATCCCGACCCTCATGATGTTCAAGGACGGCAAGCTCGCCGGCCAGAAGGTCGGCGCCCTGCCGAAGAGCGAACTGTCGAAGTGGATCTCGGCCTCCATCTGACGCCGAGACCAGACGGATCCCGAAAGAAGGGCCCGCGGGGCCCTTTTTTCTTGCCGAGATTGCTGTTGCCGCCGCTGTGCCGCCATGGCATGCCGGAGCCATGCAGGACACGGCACGCCCCACCGCCCACCTCGTTCTCGGCGGCGCCCGCTCGGGCAAGAGCCGCCATGCCGAGGCACTGGTCCGGGCGATGCCGGGACCGTGGATCTATGTGGCCACGGCCGAGGCCAGGGACGACGAAATGGCGGAGCGAATCGCCCGCCACCGGCAGGAGCGGGGCCCGCAGTGGCATACGGTGGAGGCGCCGCGCGCCCTCGCCGAGGCCATCGAGACCGCGCCCGAAGGCGCGCCCGTCCTCGTCGACTGCCTGACCCTCTGGCTGACCAACGTCATGCTCGCGGACGAGGATGTCGAGGCCGCCTGCCGGCAGCTTGTCGAGACCGTAGCCAGCCGGCGCCGGCCGCTCGTCCTCGTCGCCAACGAGGTCGGCTTCGGCATCGTGCCGGACAACGCGCTGGCCCGCCGCTTCCGCGACCATGCCGGCCTCCTCAACCAGCGCCTCGCCGCCGTCGTCGATGAGGTCATCCTCATGGTCGCCGGCCTTCCTCTCACCGTTAAGGGGCCCACCCAATGACAGACATCACGCCCGAGGAAGCCGCCCGCCACCAGCAGAAGATGGCCAGGCGCAAGGCCCTGCAGGACGCGAAAGTGGCGTCGAAGACGCGCGAGAAAGGCCTTCTCATCGTCAACACCGGCCCCGGCAAGGGCAAGTCCACCGCCGCCTTCGGCCTCATGCTGCGCGCCCTCGGGCACGGCTGGAAGGTGGGCGTCGTGCAGTTCATCAAGGGCACCTGGGACACCGGCGAGCGGCGTGCCGTGGAGCGATTCGCCGACCTCGTCGAATGGCACGTCATGGGCGAGGGGTTCACCTGGGAGACGCAGGACAAGGCGCGCGACATCGCCGCCGCCTCGCGTGCCTGGGACAAGGCNCGCGAGCTGATGGCACGCGACGACATCCGCCTCGTCATCCTCGACGAACTCAACATCGCCCTGCGCTACAACTACCTGCCGCTTGAGGAGGTGGTGGCGACGCTCGCGGCACGGCGGCCGGACCTGCACGTCGTTGTCACCGGCCGCAACGCCAAGCCGGAGATGATCGCGGCCGCCGACCTCGTCACGGAGGCGGCGCTCGTCAAGCATCACTTCAACGCCGGGGTGAAGGCACAGGAAGGCATCGAATACTGATGGCGACACCTGCGGTGATGATCCAGGGCACCGGCTCCAACGTCGGCAAGTCGCTGATCGTTGCGGGCCTGTGCCGCCTCTTCGCCCGGCGCGGCCTCGTCGTGCGCCCCTTCAAGGCGCAGAACATGTCCAACAACGCCGCCGCGGTGTCCGGCGGCGAGATCGGCCGCGCCCAGGCGCTGCAGGCGCGGGCCGCGCGCGCCGAGCCGACCGTGCACATGAACCCCGTGCTACTGAAGCCCGAGAGCGACCGCGGCGCCCAGCTCATCGTGCAGGGCCGGCTTCACGGTCACCTCGACGCGCGCGACTTCGGCACCCGGCGCAGGGCGCTTATGCCCTTCGTCCTCGGCAGCTTTGCCAAGGTGTGCGAGGGCGCCGACCTCGTCATCGTCGAGGGCGCCGGCAGCCCGGCCGAGATCAACCTGCGCGCCGGCGACATCGCCAACATGGGCTTTGCGACGGAAGCCGGCGTGCCGGTGGTGCTCGTCGGAGACATCGACCGCGGCGGCGTCATCGCCAGCCTCGTCGGCACCCATGCCGTGCTCGACGAGGCCGACCGCGCCATGGTGCGCGGCTTCCTCGTCAACAAGTTCCGCGGCGATGCCGCCCTGTTCTCCGCAGGCATGACGGCAATCGCCGAGCGCACGGGCTGGCGGCCGCTCGGCCTGCTGCCCTGGCTGCGGGAGGCGAGCCGGCTGCCGGCGGAAGACGCGCTCGACCTCGATGGCACCGGCCGCAAGCCAGGCGGCAGCTTCGTCGTGGCCGCCCCGGTCCTGCCGCGCATCGCCAATTTCGACGATCTCGATCCGCTGAGGCTCGAGGACGGCATCTCGCTCATCCTCGTGCCGCCGGGCCGGCCAATCCCGGCCGATGCCGACCTCATCGTCCTGCCCGGCTCGAAGGCGACCATCGCCGACCTCTCCTTTCTCAGGGACCAGGGCTGGGACATCGACATCCTGGCCCATGTGCGCCGCGGGCGGCGCGTCGTCGGCCTGTGCGGCGGCTACCAGATGCTCGGCCGCGCCATCGCCGACCCTGAAGGCGTCGAGGGGGCGCCGGGCGTCGTGCCGGGGCTCGGCCTCCTCGACATCGACACGGTCCTCACCGGCGACAAGACGGTGCGGCCGGTCGAGGCCCTCCATGCCGAGACGGGCTACACCGTCACCGCCTACGAGATCCATATCGGCCGCAGCGAGGGGCCAGACTGCGTGCGGGCCCCCTTCCGCATCGCGGGCGAACGGGAGGGCGCCATGTCGCCTGACGGGCTCGTCATGGGCACCTATCTGCACGGCATGTTTTCCGCCGACGACTTCCGCAGGGCCTTCCTCGCCCAGGCGAGCGGCGGCAGCTTCCGCACCAGCCTCGCTTACGAGCGCAGCGTCGAGGAGGCGCTCGACAGGCTCGCCGCCCACGTCGGCCAGCACATGGACGTGGATGCGCTCCTCGCCATCGCTCAGGAGCGGACGCACGAGACCTCTGCCTAGCGTTCCCCGTTGACCTTGGCGCGCACCTCGGCGGCGAGCGCGTCGATGGCCGCCGGCGTCGAGGGCCCGCCGCAGATGGTGAGCCGGTCGGACAGGAACAGGCGNCGCTCGGGCGGCAGCANCTGCGCCAGCGCCGGATGCACNAGAAANGCCGTGCCGTTGTCGATGGCGCGGGCATCGTCCTCGTCCATCACCACGAAGTCCGGCGGGTCCATGACGAGCTGCTCGAGNCGCACCAGNCCGCCCAGCGGCAGGCCGAGGCGGGCCTGCATCGGCGTCAGCCCCATGTGTCTGAGGAGTTCGGCGACGAGCGAGCGCTCGCCGGGCACATAGCCGCGCCGGTGGAGGATGAGGACCGTGGCCGGACGCCGGGCGATGCCCTTCGTGCGCGCGAGGGCTGCGTCGATCTCCCTGACGAGCGCGTCGCCCCGCTCGGGATGGCCGAGCCGCGCCGCAACGGCCAGCAGCTGCTCCCGCCCCTCGGCGACGTCCCGCCACGGGTCGAGCACCATCATCGGCACACCGTGACGCTGGAGCATCTCGCGTTTGACGCGCGTACCATAGCGGCCACTGAGCACGAGGTCGGCCTCGTCGACCAGGATTTCCTCCCCCGTGCCGCCGTTGACCGGAAGGTCGCCGGCGCGGCCGGCGAGAAAGGAATACTCCGGATCGCGCGACAGGGGGCTGAGGGAGGCGATCTGCGCCCGGTCGGCGAGCGCCAGCAGATACTGGTCGGCGCACAGGTTGAGGGAGACGACCCGCTCGGGCCGTGCAGGCCGGCCGGCGGCAGCGGAGAAGGCCGGCGCAATGCCGAGTCCCGACGCCAGCAAGACCGCCAGTGCGAGAATGATCCTCACCGTCCGAATCCCCCATGGCCCCGAAGGACGACACTCCGCAGGCTTACGGCGCTCCTGGCCCCCGTGCAAATGCCAACGCCCCGCACATGCTGTGCATGCTTGCGACCGGGCCGCGGTCTGTCCTAAAGAGGGTGATGCGTTGGTGCCCCGCTTCGGCGGGGTGAAACGGGAACACGGTGCAAGGCCGTGGCTGCCCCCGCAACTGTGAGCGGCGAGCAGCGATTCGACGAAGCCACTGGGGCCTGAAGGCTCCGGGAAGGCCGAATCGCCGCAAGGACCCGCAAGCCAGGAGACCGGCCAGCGCGCGAGGCAACCCTGACATCCGCCGGAGGGGCGGAATGGAGGTTTTCATGACCGGGTCCACCGGCCGGGCGCTCACCGGCGCCGCATTTCTCCTGTTTTTCGTCACCCTGTCTGCCGCTGGCGCCGCCGGCGAGGAAACCATCAGCCTGCGCGAGATCGTCGTAACGGCGACGCGCGGCCCCCAGGCGGTGGCCCGCGCCGGCAGCGCCATTACCGTCATCACCGCCGAGGACATCGGCCGCTCCGGCGCTCGCACGCTCAACGACGCCCTGCGCCGCGTGCCGGGCCTCGAAATCAGCGAGACCGGCGGCACCGGCGGCACCACCGCCGTGCGCCTGCGCGGCGCAGAGGCGGGGCAGACGCTGGTGCTGATCGACGGCGTGCGCGTCAACGACCCCTCCACCAGCAGCGGCCAGTTCGACTTTTCGCTGCTCGTGCCGACGGACATCGAGCGCATCGAGGTGCTGCGCGGCCCGCAGTCGGCGCTCTACGGCTCGGATGCGATCGGCGGCGTCATCAACATCATCACCCGCAGGGGACGCGGCGAGCCGCGCGCCTCGATCGCCGCGGAGGGGGGCAGCTACGGCAGCAAGGGCCTGCAGGCCGCCGTGTCGGGGGGCGACTCGCGTTTCAACTACGCCGTCTCGCTCAACACATACGACACCGCCGGCTTCTCGCGCTGGGGCTACCGCATCGGCCGCCTCCAGGCGCAGCACCCGTGGCCGTTGGAGAACGACGGCGCACGCCGCTTCGGCCTCAGCACCCGCTTCGGCTTCTCTCCAAGCGAAGACGTGACATTCGACGTCGGTGGCTCAGCCTATTTCAATTACGCACAAACCGACGCCGCCTTCGGTGCCTTTCCCGACACGCCGTCTTCGGGCATCCAGCGCTTCGGGCAGGTGCATGCCAAGGCCACGGTCTACACCTTCGACCGTCGGCTGAAGAACACCTTCCTCGTCTATGCCAACCGCACGGCGCGCGACTATCGCTCCATCAGCTATTACGGCGCCGCGGCCGCGCCGGTGACGGACTGGTCGAAGGACGGCTTCACTGGTGGGCGCATCGGCGCCTCCTACCAGGGCGACCTCTCGCTCGACGACTTCGGCCTCTTTACTTTCGGCGGCCAGGTGGAGCGCGAGACGATGAAGACCACGAGCCAGCCTGTGCTGCCAGTGCCGGGAGCGCGCACGACGCTGGCCGACGCCGCCCAGACCACCCGCTCGCTCTTCGCCCTGCACCAGATTACCATCGCTGATCGCCTCAACCTGTCGCTGGGCGGGCGCATCGACGACATCGAGGGCGCGGACCGCTTCGCCACCTGGCGCGCGACCCTCGCCTACGACATCACGGAGAGCGACACGGTGCTGCGGGCGAGCGCCGGCACCGGCGCCAAGGCCCCGACGCTCTACCAGCGCCTCGACCCGGTCTACGGCAATGCGGCGCTGGGCTCCGAGCGCTCCTTCGGCGTCGACGCGGGTATCGACCAGAAGCTGTTCGACGGCCGCCTCACCCTCTCNGGCACGGTCTTCCTCAACCGCTACCGGGATCTCATCAACTTCCAGAGCGACCCGTCCTGCCGGCCGGACCAGACCTTCGGCTGCTTCGTCAACGTGGCACGAGCCGAGACGAGCGGCTTCGAGCTGTCGGCGAAGGCCGACATCATCCCCGGCATGCTCGGCCTCGATGTCGCCTACACCAACCTCATCGCCCTCGATCTCGGCACCGGCCTGAGACTCGCCCGCCGGCCGGAGAACTCCGCNCGCATCGGCCTCACGCTGACGCCCACGCCGGGCCTCGTCATCGCCCCTTCGCTCGTCCTCGTCGACACGCGCTATTCGTCCGCGCATGAGCAGGACAGGCTCCCGCCCTATGCCCGGCTCGACCTCTTCGCCTCCTATGATNTGTCGGAGCGCGTATCGATCTTCCTGCGCGGCGAAAACCTCACCAATGCGCGGTATGAGGAGGTGAAGAACTTCGGCACGGCAGGACGCTCGGTCTATGCCGGCCTCAGGGCCACCTGGTGAGGCGATGGACGGGGAGCGGGCAAGGACAGTCGAGGAGGCGGCGGCCCATCGCCCCGGCCGCTGGCTGGTGCCGGCGCTTGTCATTCTCCTCGTGGCGTTCTCCGCGCTCTCCCTCATGCTCGGCCCGGCGCGCCTGACGCCCGCTGCCGTGATGGATGGGCTCCTCGGCAACGGCGGAGTCGCGGTCGTCGTGCGCGACATCCGCCTGCCACGCACCCTGCTCGCCATCATCATCGGGGCGACGCTCGGCCTCGCCGGCGCCGCCCTGCAGGGCCTGCTGCGCAACCCCCTCGCGGCGCCGTCCGTGTTCGGCGCGCCGCAGGCGGCGGCCCTCGGCGCCGTCGTTGTCATCTACTTCGGCTATGCGGAGGTCTATTCGCCGGCTCTGCCGCTCGCCGCCATCGCCGCTTCCTTTCTGTCGGTGCTGGTCGTCATTCTCGTCGCCGGCGAGAGCGCGAGCCTCGTCGTCCTCGTCCTCGCGGGTCTCGCCATCTCCAGCCTCGCGGGCGCCGCCACCTCCCTCGCCATCAGCCTGTCGCCCAACGCCTTCGCCGTGACGGAGATCGTCTTCTGGCTCATGGGCTCGCTGGAAGACCGGACGATGCGCCACGTGGCGCTGGTGAGCCCCTTTGCGCTCGTCGGGGCCGCGCTCCTGCTCTCCCAGGGCGGGGCACTGCGCACGCTGGCGCTCGGCGAGGAGGCGGCGCGCAGTCTCGGCGTCGATGTGCGCCTGCTGCGCCTGGCCATCGTCACCGGCGTCGCCGTCGGTGTCGGCGCAAGCGTGGCGGTTGCGGGCACCATCGGCTTCGTCGGCCTCGTCGCCCCGCACATCGTGCGCCCGCTCGTCGGTCACGATCCGCGCCGCACGCTGGTGCCGGCAGCTCTCGCGGGAGCGGTGCTGCTGACGGCGGCCGACTGCGCCGTGCGCGTCATCCCTTCCGCCAGCGAGGTCAAGGTCGGCGTGCTGACCGCCATCGTGGGCGTACCCTTCTTCCTCTACATCATCCTGCGCCGGCGGGCGGAACTGGCGGGAGCGCCCGCATGACCGGCCTGCCCCTTTCGGTCCGCGGGGTTGCTGCCCGCCTCGGCGGCCGTCAGGTGCTCGACGGCGTCGACCTGACGCTCGCGCCCGGCAGCCTTACCGCCATCATCGGCCCGAACGGCGCCGGCAAGACCACCCTGATGCGGGTGATGGCCGGCCTCGTCCGGCCTGCGGCAGGCACCGTCCTCCTCGGCGAGCGGCTGCTTGCGTCGCTGCCGGCCCGCGAACGGGCGCGCGCCATCGCTTACCTGCCGCAGGGCGGCAGTGTCGCCTGGCCGCTGCCGGCGGCAGACGTGGTCGCCCTGGGGCGCGTACCCCACGGCGGCGGGCCGGCAACAGGCCGGACGGACCCCGCCGTCAGCCGCGCCATGCGTGCCACGGACAGCGAGGCCTTCGCCGATCGGCCCGTCACCGCGCTCTCGGGCGGCGAGCGGGCGCGCGTCCTGCTCGCCCGCGCGCTCGCCGTGGAGGCACCGGTGCTCATCTGCGACGAGCCGGTCGCCGCCCTCGACCCGCGCCACCAGCTCGCGGTGATGGGCGTGCTCGCCGACGAGGCGCGCAGGGGCCGGGCCGTCGCCGTCGTCATGCACGACCTCGCCCTGGCAGCGCGCTACGCCGACCGGGTGGCCATCCTGGCCAGTGGGAAACTGGTCGCCGCCGGCACGCCGCAGGCGGTGCTGACGCCTGCCATTCTGGCCGACGTCTTCGGCGTCCACGCCCTGCACGAGGAGCGGCCGGACGGCCTGCTCGTCCTGCCCTGGCGCCCGCTTGCGCCAGGCTCCGTTTGACGGGTGAGAAGGAACGTCATACCTCTAGCCGAAACTCCCCGCCCGGCGAGCGGTCGGGGCATTCGGTTCGAGAGAAGTCGATCACCTGCCATGACGGACGGCAGCCCCCGCCCGGACACCCGCGAGCGCATCATCGCCGCTGCCGAAGAGCTCTTTCGCGACATCGGCTTCCAGAAGACGACCGTCGCCGACATCGCGCGGACTCTCTCCATGAGCCCGGCGAACGTCTACCGCTTCTTCGCCTCCAAGCAGGACATCAACGAGGCGGTGGCCCGGCGCATGACGGGCCGCAAGCGCGCCCGGCTCGAGGCTATCGCCAGCGAGCCCGGCAGCGCCCGAGCGCGCATGCGACGCATGCTCGCCGAGATGCACATCATGATGGCCGAGTTCGCCGACGCGGATGCCAAGATCCAGGAGATGGTGGCCGTCGCCATCGCGGAAAGCTGGCGGGTTATCCACGATCACATCCGCGACATCGACACCATCATCACCAGGCTCGTGCGCGAGGGCCTGGAGGCCGGCGAGTTCCGCGGCGTCGATCCGGAGGTGGCCGGCCCGTGCGTTCGGGCAGCGATGACACGTTTCTGCCATCCGAGCGTGCTGGTCATGTGCCGTGACATCCCGCAGCCTACCCTCGACGAGCTCATCGACTTCATCCTGGCCGCCCTCGGTGCGGAGCGGCAGGAGGCGTCGCATCCGGCCTGCGAGACGGTGCGGGCCTCCTGATCCACCCCTTCGGGCGCGTTGACAAACCGCCCTGCCGGGCAGATACCCCGCTTCACCCAACCAGAACGGCTCCAGATTCTTGTCCCGACTCCTGGCGAAGAAGACGCTGATCATCGTCCACGACATCGCCGCGACCATCCTTGCGGTGGTGCTCGCCTTCGCCGTGCGCTTCGAAGGTGCGCAGTTCAGCGAGCGCCTGGCGCTGCTGCCGCACGTCCTGCTCGTCTTCGTGCCTATCGCGGCCGTCACCTACTGGTACTTCGGCCTCTACCGGTCGCGCTGGCGCTTCGCCTCGCTGCCCGACCTGTCGAACATCTTCAAGGCCGTTACCATCCTGGCGCTGGCGCTGCTCGTCGGTGACTACGTCCTTGCCTCGTCGCGCTTCTACGGCTTCTTCTTCTTCGGCAAGATCACGATCGCGCTCTACTGGGTGCTGCAGATGTTCCTGCTCGGAGGGCCGCGGCTCGCCTGGCGCTATCTGAAGTACGCCCAGTCGCGACACAACATCGAGCGGCAGGATGCGACCGCCTCTCTCGTCCTCGGGCGCAGCGCGGAGGTGGAGGTGGCGCTGCGCGCCATCGAGAGCGGCGCCTTCTCCAAGATCGCCGCCAAGGGCATCCTCTCGCCGCGCGAGTCGGACCTCGACCAGGCCATCCGCGGCGTGCCGGTACTCGGCACCTTTGCCGACCTCGAACAGGCCATCTCCGACCTCGCCGAGCGCGGGGTGAACGTCCGCCGCCTCGTCATGACGCCGAGCGCCATCAACGCGCCCGAGGCGGACGCCCTGCTCGCCCGGGCGCGGCGCCTCGGCCTGCCGCTGTCGCGGCTGCAGGGCCTCGACGAGGAGGGGGTGCGCGATCTCACGCTCGCGCCCGTCGATATCGAGGACCTCCTGTTGCGCCCAACGGTGGAGATCGACAAGGCGCGCCTTGCCCGCTTCATCCGCGNCAAGCGCGTGCTGGTCACGGGCGGCGGCGGCTCCATCGGCAGCGAGATCTGCGCCCGCGTGGCCGCCTTCGGCGCCGACGCGCTCTACGTGCTGGAAAGCTCGGAACCGGCGCTGCACGCAGTGACCGAGCACCTTTCCGTCCTCGATGCCGCGACGCGCATCGAGGGCGGCATCGCCGACGTGCGCGACCGCGAGCGCATCGAGCACATCTTCCGCCAGTTCGCGCCCGATGTCGTGTTCCACGCCGCGGCGCTGAAGCACGTGCCCTATCTGGAGCAGGACTGGAGCGAGGGCATCAAGACCAACGTCTTCGGCTCCGTGAACGTCGCCGACGCCGCAGTCGCCGTCGGTGCGCGCGCCCTCGTCATGATCTCGACCGACAAGGCCATCGAACCCGTGTCGATGCTGGGCACCACCAAGCGCCTCGCCGAGATGTACGCCCAGGCGCTCGACGCCGAGACGGCCAACGGCGGCAACGGCACGCGCCTCATTGCCGTGCGCTTCGGCAACGTGCTCGGCTCCGTCGGCTCCGTGGTGCCGAAGTTCAAGGCCCAGATCGCCCGCGGCGGGCCCGTTACCGTCACCCATCCGGACATGGTCCGCTATTTCATGACGGTGCGCGAGGCGGCGGACCTCGTCCTCACCGCCGCGTCCCATGCGGATGCAGAGGGGCGTACCGCCCCGGGCACCGGCCGGCGCGCCGCCGTCTACGTCCTCAAGATGGGCCAGCCGGTCCGCATCTACGATCTCGCCGAGCGCATGATTCGCCTCGCCGGCTTCGAGCCCGGTGTGGACATCGAGATCGCCATCACCGGCGTGCGCCCCGGCGAGCGGCTGCACGAGATCCTGTTCGCGCGCGATGAGCCGATGATGGAAACAGGCATCGAAGGTGTCATGGCGGCCGAGCCGATCTTCGCCGACAAGGAGAGGATGGCCGGCTGGCTGGCGCGGCTCGCGGACGCCACCCGCACCTACGACCGGGCCGCCGCCGAGGCGGTGATGGCCGAGGCAATTCCAGAGTTCAGCCGCCGGCAGCCCCAAGCCGTCGCAGGCCTTCCACCGTCGGCAGGGCAGGCCGCCAGCCGAGCCTCGTGAGCCGCCCCGGCTCGACGACGAGCGCGCCGGCCAGCCTTTCCAGCATGTCCTGCCGGCCGGCGAGCCGCAGCAGCCCCGCAATCCATCGCTCGTCGACACCGACGAGGCCCGGGCGCCGCCCCATCCCGGCGCGGAGCGCCGCAACGATCTCCGGCAGAGAGACCGGCTCTGCATCCGCCACGAGCATGGGGCCCGACAGCGGGGCAGGCGCGGCGAGCACGTGCACGATGGCATCGGCAAGATTCTCGACCGCCAGCAGCGAACGCCGGGCGCCGAGGCCGCCGAAAGGCAGCGGAAGCGGCAGGCGCGCCAGCCTGACGAGCGCCCCCATGTTGCCGGCGACGCCCTTGCCGTAGACCAGCACGGGCCGCAGCGACACATGGTCGATGCCCCGCTCGGCGAGGCCGCGCTCGGCGGCGAGCTTGGAGCGGCCATAGGCGTCGCCCGGGGCCGGCGCATCATCGTCGCGCACGGTCACCGGGGAGCTTGCCCCGCACTGGGCGCGGACGGAGGAGAGAAAGACGAACCGGCGCACGCGGCCGGCGGCGGCATCGGCCAGCGCCAGCGTCGCATCGGTGTTCACCGCCTGGTAGCGCGCCTCCGGCACATCCGGCCCCACATGGGCAATGCCGGCGCCGTGGACGACGGCGTCGACGCCCTCAAGCGCCGGCCCCCAGTCCACCGGCGCGGCAAGGTCGCCGATGAGGAAGGGCTCGGTGCCGGGCGGCGCGCGACCCGCATCGCGCACGGCGGCGCGGACGGCGTAGCCCGCCTCGCGCAGGGCCGCGGCCACATGCCGGCCGACGAAGCCCGAGGCCCCGGTGAGGAGGATGGTGCCGCACCCGCCCGCCGTCATGCCGTGGCCATGCCCGCGCGCGGGCGGGAGAAACGCAGCAGCACGAAGCCGACGCCCGCCGCCCCGAGGCCGACGATGGCTGCCTGCAGCGCCGGCGCGCTGGCGCCGAGCGAGAACGCGGCGAGTACCGCAAGGTACAGGTTGAGCACCAGCACCTGTCCGACAACGGAGGGCACCGAATAGCCGTTGTCGGTGGCGCGCTGGTAGAAATGGCTGCGGTGGGCCTGCCACACCCGCTCTCCGCGCACGAGGCGCCTCAGGAGCGTCAGCGTCGCGTCGGCGAGATAGTAGAGCGGCAGCAGGATGGCGGCGGCGAGTCCGCCGCGGCTGGCGAGCACGAGGAGCAGGTAGCCGGCGATGAGCCCGATGGGCAGGGAACCGACATCGCCCAGGAAGAGCCGCGCCACCGGGCGGTTGAAGGGCGCAAAGCCCAGGAGGCCGCCGAGCAGGGCAGCTGCGAGGACGCCCTCGGCCGGCGGCAAGACGCCCGCGAGCGAGAAGGCGGCGAGCACGGCACACAGCGGCGAGAACTCCACCACCGTCATCAGGTCCAGCCCGTCCATGAAGTTGACGAGATTGACGAACCAGACACCGGCGAGCACCAGCACGGCCTGCTCCACGCCAAGGGGCAGCCAGTCCGGCCCGAGGCGCTGCACGTTCGTCGCCGCGACGACCACGAGCGCGACGGCGGCGAACTGCACGCCCAGGCGCGGCAGCACCGGCAGCGGGCGGATGTCGTCGAAGGCGCCGAGCCCCGCGAGAACGACGGCGGAAAGTGCGACGGCGAAGAGAGCGGCAACAGTCCCGGCATCGAGTGGCGGCAGGCCGAGCATGGCGGCAACGGCACCGACGGCGAGCGCGGCCGCGAGCACCGCGATGCCACCGCCCTGGGGCGTCGGGATACGGTGGCTCGAGCGGGCATTGGGGCGTGCCAGCGCATAGCGCTGCAGCAGCGGGCGCAGAAGAACGATGGCGACGGCCGCCAGGAGGGCGGCGCCGAGGCAGGTGGTGGCGAACAGCGCCGTCACGTCGCGCTCCGATTACGAACCGCCCCGTTCCGGGCCGGCGGCGCGACAATAGCCGATGGCGGCGCAGCCGCAAGCATCAGGCGAACGGCGGCAACACCTCAGGCGGCCGCGCGGGCCGCAGTAAGGTGAATCTCCTGCCCCTCGCGCGCCACGAAGGAGCCAGGCATCATCATGTCGAGGCGCCGCTCCATGTCGGCGAGATCGGCGTCCGTATGCCAGGGGTGGAGATGGAAGGCGGCCAGCCGGCCGACGCCTGCCGCCCGGCACAGGGCCACGCCTGCATCGCAGGTCGAATGGCCCCAGCCGCGGCAGCGGCAATATTCGGCCTCGGTATACATGGCGTCATAGATGACGAGGTCGGCATCGCGGACGAAGGCAAGCAGCTCCTCGTGCGGCCAGGGGCCGAGCTCGTCGTGCTCGATGTCACTGACATAGCAGACCGAGCGCCCTCGGTGATCGAAACGATAGGCCGTCGCGCCGGAGGGATGCTGCAGCGGGCAGGTGCGGACCTCGACGCCGTCATCGAAGGTCAGCGTCTCGCCGGCATGGAAGCCGACATGCTCGATGGTCGCCGGCAGTTGCGCGAGCTTCACCGGAAAGAGCGGCGGCGCGAACAACCGGTCGAGCGCCACCTCGGCGGTTTCCCCTCCGAGATTGCCGCAATAAAGCCGCAGCGTCGTGCCCTTCATCAGCGCCGGCCGGAAGAAGGGCAGGCCGATGACGTGGTCGAGATGTAGATGGCTCAGAAGCAGGTCGATCTGCGCCGGAGCGTCGGCACCAAGCGCCTGTCCGAGGCGCGTGATGCCGGTGCCGGCATCAATCACGAACAGGCGCTCGCCACAGCGGACCTCAACGCAGGCCGTGTGGCCGCCGAACGCGCACACGTCCAGTCCCGACACGGGATGCGACCCCCGCACGCCCCAGAAGCGGACGCTGAGATCACCCTCGGCGGGTTTGTTGTCCATAGCCATCTGACGTTCTTACTTTAGAATAGCCGCAAACGACGTGCGCTAGCGCACATTGATGTCATGATTCGCTGGGCTCACGATCCCTCGATCATGTCGGCCTCCGCTTGCGGCTGCACCAGCCCGGTGCGCGAGAAACGGACGGTGCGGTCGAGGCAGTCCTCCGGCAGGCCCGGCGGCAGCACAGCGATCAGGCTGCGGCCGTCAAGGCCACGGTGCAGGCGGTCGATCAGCGCCTCGGCGCCGGCACGTGTCATGCCCTCGAAGATATGGCTGACCACGAGCACGCCCGGCTCGCGCGCCAGGCAGCGGACGAGATCGACGAGCCGCTCCGGCACCGGCGAGGCGAGCCCCTTGCGCGGCCCGACGCGGGCGGAGAGCCCGAGGCGCAGCACCTCGGCGTCGAGATCAAGCGAGGCGAGCACGCGCCGCACCGCGGCGTGAACCCGTTCCTCCGCACCTGCGATGTCATAGGCCACGCGGCCGAAAAGCAGGTTGTCGCTGAGCGAGGCTGCGCTGCAAAGTCGCTCCGGATCCCAGAACTCGATGGCCGGCGCGAGTCCGGGCGGCAAAAGGCGCGCGAAGGTGCGCCGGGCGGCGAGAATGCGCGCCTCCAGCGCCTCGTCGAGCAGCCCGAGGCGATGCCGCGTCTCGACGTAGCGCAGGGCGAGCGCGATGAGCAGATCGCGGTCCCCGGCCTGCTCGTTGCGGCCGGCGCTGTACGCGGCGGGCAATCAGGCTCTCGTAGCGGCCACGCTCCTCCGCGCTGAAGAAGGCGAAGCGCTCGACCAGCGCATTGTCGTCGGGAATGCCCGCGAACATCTCCACCATCTGGGTGGCGATGGCCAGCCCCATGTCCGCGAGCGGCCGCGTCAGCTCCTCGGCCTCCAGCACCGCCCTGAGGAAGGGATTGCGGGCGAGGCGCCGCTCCTCGAAGGTGTCGCCCACCGGCACGCCGAAGAGAATGTTCTCCGCCACCGTGCCGTGGCGGTTGTAGCGCTCGGCAGCAAAGGGATCGACAAGATCCTCGATGCCGGCGGAGGCGAGTTCCGTGCGCACGGCGCGGCGGGCGTCGGCGATGAACGGGGCGAGGCGTGCCGCCGCGTGGGTGCCCACTGCACCGTTGAGGCCCAGGCTGTAGACCTCGGCGTCGACCCCCACGAGCTTGAGCGAGGCTATCAGCCGGTCATCCCAGGCCTCGCTGTCCCGCGTCAGCTCCGGCGGCGCGCCATAGGTGAGGTTTTCCCTCAGGCTGCCGTCGAGCATGACCGGCTCGGCACCGGCATAGGCGATGACGGACGCCCTGTAGTCGTCGGACATGTCGCGCAGGTCGACGCCGTCCACGAGGACCCGCCCTGCCGCGGGATCAAGCGCCCCGGCGAGGACGGCGGCGAACACGTCCGTCCCCGACCCCGGCGGCCCGACGAGGGCGATGTGCGCCGGCAGGTCGAGGGCGATGTCGACGCCTTCGAGCCTCTGGCCAGTATGCGCGTCGAAGGCCGCGAGCCCTTCGACGGAGATGCGCTGCGGCGTGGACTGCGGAAGGCGCGCCGACCGCTCGCGCCGGTCGGCACGCGCGTTGAGGCTGCCGACAGCGCGGGCCATCTCCTCGAGCGCCGCCCGGCCGTCGTACTGCCCGGAGAGCCAGCGCATGACCGCGTCGACCGGCCGCAGCATCAGAAAGGCGGCGAAAAGTCCGGCCACGAAGGCGCCGGGAGTCAGGACGCGCTCGGCGGCGAGATTGCCGGCGATGACGATGAAGAGCGCCGGCAGGCCGTAGCGCACGACGGCGACGAGCGCCTGCCGGGCGACATGACGCCGTGCCCCTGCCGCCAGCCGGCCGGACTGGCGCGCCAGCATGGCGTTGAAGGCGCCGAACTCCGCCTGCCCCGTGCCGTGGACGCGAATGGCCGGCAGCCGCCGGGCCGTTTCCTCGGCCATGCGCCCCGCCTCGCGGTTGTTCTCGCGTGCGACGAGGCCCGCGGCTGCCCGCGCCTCCTGGAGCGGCCGCATCAGCGCGGCCGCGGCAATGGCCCCGCCGAGGAAGAGAAGCCCGATCCACAGATGCTGCACGAAGCCGAACACGTGGATGACGACGATTTCCGCACCGGCGGCGAGCGGCACGGCCAGCGCCTCGCCCAGTGCCGGGGCGAGGCGGCCGACCCCTTCGCCAATCTGCCGCGCCGCGGTCTCCGCCTCGTCCTGCGCCGAGGGCCGGGCCGTCACGATGCGCCTGAACATGTCCTGCCGCAGCCCGTTCGCGGCCCGGCGCGACACCGCCGCCGCCAGAAGGGCGACAAGCGCCCTCAGCGCCACCTGCAGGAGGATGAGGGCAAGGAGCGTGGCGACGGCAGCCGTCAGATAGAGATCACGGCCAAGAGGGATGCCCTCGGACAGGACGATACTGCCGCCGCCGAGGACTCGCGGCAGCCCGAAGGAAAGGCGCAGAAACGGCACTCGCGCATCAGCACCGGCGAAACGCCCGCCGATGACGACGTCGTCGATCAGGGTCGCCAGGACGAAAAGGAAGAGAAAGACCGCTCCCGCCAGAAGGAGACCGACAAAGGCGATCCCCAGGTTGGGGCCCCGGCTGCTGCGCCAGGAAAGTCTTATGGGATCGCGTTCCATGTTTCTCCGGCAGCCAGTGGCGGGCCCGGTACGGCAACCCGCAGACCGTACTGAGCTTTGCGGTCAGATTGAACCGCTTTTCCGTAAAGAAGTCGCTGCCATGGTTAGAACGACCAGGCAGTCCCGCCCAAAGCATCACCGCGCACGGCTTGCCATGGATCGCCGTGTTGTGTCCTCCTTCACGTCAAGAACGACCGGCCTTGGGGGGAGGAAAACGTGGCACCTGCGAACGGTGAGGGGGAAACGTTCGACTATATCGTTGTGGGCGCCGGCTCGGCCGGCTGCGTGCTCGCCAACCGCCTGTCG
>Ga0065720_1019214_pt1 | contig 32585 bp, 27 predicted proteins | sample Thericmetagenome_FD_59107 | JGI IMG/M metagenome (GOLD analysis project Ga0065720, IMG submission 59107) | Thermophilic microbial communities from the Joint Bioenergy Institute, California, USA of rice/straw/compost enrichment - eDNA_2 v2... | ecosystem: Engineered > Solid waste > Grass >... | reverse complement strand
CTCAGCAAGCACCTTCGTGATCGCAGCCGTCAACGACGTCTTGCCATGGTCAACGTGACCAATCGTCCCAATGTTGCAGTGCGGCTTCGTACGTTCAAACTTTGCCTTGGCCATTTGCCTTCTCCGCTATATCGGATGTCTATCTTCTAAATGCCGTTCGTGTCTTAGCCAGCCAGCTTCGCCAGCACTTCGTCGGACACGTTCTGCGGCACCTGAGCGTAATGGTCGAACACCATCGTGTACTGGGCGCGGCCCTGCGTCATCGAACGCAGGTTGTTCACGTAACCGAACATGTTGGCGAGCGGCACCATCGCGTTGATGACCTGCGCGTTGCCGCGCGGCTCGGTGCCGGTCAGCTGACCGCGACGGGACGACAGGTCGCCCATGACGTCGCCGACGAACTCTTCCGGAGCCACGACCTCGACCTTCATGATCGGCTCAAGCAGCTTGGCACCAGCCTTCGGCGCAACCTCGCGGAACGCCGCACGGGCGGCGATTTCGAAGGCGAGCGCCGAGGAGTCGACGTCGTGGTAGGCACCGTCATACAGGGTCGCCTTGAAGTCGATGACCGGGAAGCCCGCCAGCACGCCGCTCTCGGCGACCGACCGGATGCCCTTTTCGACCGCAGGGATGTATTCCTTCGGCACGTTGCCGCCAACGACTTCGTTGACGAACTGCACGCCCGAACCCGGCTCAAGCGGCTCGAACTTGATCTTAACGCGGGCAAACTGACCCGAACCGCCAGACTGCTTCTTATGGGTGTAGTCGATATCGGCGACTTTGGTCAGGGTCTCGCGATAGGCAACCTGCGGGGCACCCACGTTGGCCTCGACCTTGAACTCGCGGCGCATGCGGTCGACGATGATCTCAAGATGGAGCTCGCCCATGCCCTTGATCACGGTCTGGCCGCTTTCCTGATCCACCGAAACGCGGAAGGACGGATCCTCGGCAGCGAGACGATTGAGCGCCAGCGCCATCTTCTCCTGGTCGTTCTTGGTCTTCGGCTCGACCGCGACCTCGATAACCGGCTCCGGGAACTCCATGCGCTCGAGCACGATCGGATGGTTCGGATCGCACAGCGTGTCGCCTGTGGTGGTGTTCTTCAGGCCAGCCAGCGCGACGATGTCGCCGGCGCGGGCTTCCTTGATCTCTTCGCGGCTGTTCGCATGCATCTGCAGCATGCGACCGATACGCTCACGGCCTTCCTTCACCGTGTTCAGCACGCCGCTGCCGGCCTCCAGAACGCCGGAATAGATGCGCACGAAGGTGAGTGAACCGACGAACGGGTCGTTCATGATCTTGAACGCGAGACCAGCGAACGGCTCGTCGTCCGAGGTCTTACGCACGATCTCCTGATCGGTGCCCGGCTTGACGCCCTTGACTGCAGCGAGATCCACCGGCGACGGCAGATAGTCGATGACGGCATCGAGCAGCGGCTGCACGCCCTTATTCTTGAAGGACGAACCGCACAGCACCGGAACGAACTTGCCGCCGATGGTGCCCTTGCGGATGCAGGCAGTCAGCGTCTTCTCGTCCGGCTCGTTGCCCTCAAGATAAGCTTCGAGCGCCGCGTCATCCACTTCGAGAGCGGTCTCGATCATCTTCTGACGCCATTCGTCGGCCTGCTCCTTCAGATCGGCCGGAACTTCGTCATAGTAGAACTCAGCCCCCAGGCTCTCATCCTTCCAGATGATGGCGCGGTTGCGAACCAGGTCGACGATACCCTTGAACTCCGATTCCGCACCGATCGGCAAAGCCAGGACCAGCGGGGTGGCGCCGAGGCGGTCGACGATCATGTCGACGCAACGGAAGAAATTGGCGCCCATGCGGTCCATCTTGTTGGCGAAGCAGATGCGCGGCACGCCATACTTGTCGGCCTGACGCCACACTGTCTCCGACTGCGGCTCAACGCCGGCAACGCCGTCGAACAGGCAGACAGCACCATCAAGCACGCGCAGGCTGCGCTCGACTTCAACGGTGAAGTCGACGTGGCCGGGAGTGTCGATGATGTTGATGCGATGGTCGCGCCAAAAGCAGGTGGTGGCAGCCGAGGTGATCGTGATGCCGCGCTCCTGCTCCTGCTCCATCCAGTCCATAGTGGCCGCGCCGTCATGGACCTCGCCGATCTTATGCGAGCGGCCGGTGTAATAGAGGATACGCTCCGTCGTGGTGGTCTTACCGGCATCGATATGCGCCATGATGCCGATGTTGCGGTAGCGCTCGTAAGGGGTCGTGCGAGGCATGACGATCTCCAGGTACTCTTGATCCGCCGATTACCAGCGGTAATGCGAGAAGGCCTTATTGGCCTCCGCCATACGATGAGTGTCTTCGCGCTTCTTGACCGAACCGCCACGGCCGTTCGCCGCATCCAGCAGCTCGCCCGACAGACGGTCAATCATGGTGTTCTCGCCACGGCTGCGGGCAGCCGCGATCAGCCAGCGGATCGCCAGCGCCTGGCCGCGGTCATGACGGACTTCGACGGGCACCTGGTAGGTGGCGCCACCGACGCGACGCGAACGCACTTCGATCTGCGGGCGTACGTTGTTCAGCGCGTCGTGGAACAGCTTGACCGGATCGTTGCCAGTCTTCGCCTTGATGCGGTCCAGCGCACCATAAATGATGGCTTCGGCGGCAGACTTCTTGCCGTCGTACATCAGCATGTTCATGAACTTGGTCAGCGTGACATCGCCGAACTTCGGGTCCGGCAGGATTTCGCGCTTCTCGGCAGCGTGGCGACGCGACATCGAGTCTCTCCTAGATTACTTCGGACGCTTGGCGCCGTACTTCGAACGACGCTGCTTGCGATCCTTGACGCCCTGCGTATCCAGCACACCGCGGATGATGTGGTAACGCACGCCCGGCAAATCCTTCACGCGGCCGCCGCGGATCATCACCACGGAGTGTTCCTGGAGGTTATGACCCTCGCCAGGAATGTAGCTGGTGACCTCAAAGCCGTTGGTCAGGCGCACACGGGCGACCTTACGAAGAGCCGAGTTCGGCTTCTTCGGCGTCGTCGTATAGACGCGGGTGCAAACACCGCGGCGCTGAGGGCATTCCTGCAGCGCGGGCACCTTGTCGCGCTCCGGCTTCGGCGAACGCGGCTTGCGGATCAGCTGGTTGATCGTCGGCATACGAGTGAAAACTCCGCCAAGTTGGTCCAACACACAAAAACAACCGAGGCGAACCACCATCAGCTTCACAGCCTGGCAGCCCGCCCTAACTTCGCTCCAGACCCATCCTTGCGGCCCATCGGCCGCGGAGAGGGGTCAGTATGTCCCTTGCGTAAGCCTGGTCTCGACGTGAGCGCTACGGAGACCCTGGCCGTTCATCGACGTGTGCGTCTAGGTTGAACCCCTACCACCACCGTCGAATCGCGGGGCGGAAACTACTCTGGGGCCGGTGGTGGGTCAAGCAGGTTTTGAAGCTTTTCGACGATCTTTTGGCCGACCGGCGAAATGAGCGGATTCGCCAAGGAGCCGGGGACAGATTCAAGCCTCAGGCCATTCGAAAAACACAGAACATTGAGCGAACATTCCGCCTTCGCGAGCAGGCTATGGGAGAATATGAATGTCCACAACCGGAGAATCGCCCAAGCCGCCTTGCCATGCCGCTCTTGTCAGACTGGCCTTCGCCGCCCCGCCCTCGCCCCGACCGGTGTCCCGACCGCCCCAGACCTGCCGCCAAGGTTACGAAGGAGTGACCACGGGCTAGTTTCAAACAAGGAATGTTAGGAGTGCTGGACGACGAAAAGCGGCGGCTGAAAACCTCTCATAGGTCGCGAAACAATCTGTCGCATATCTATCAGAGGGGTTGGTTTTGTCTCTTTGTATCGACACATTCGCCTACGCACACGGCACGGCGTCGCTACAAAATTTATTCATCTAAGGTCGGATATTTTGCGAGTAGCCGAAGGCTTTTCTCCGGCGCGCGACGCCCCCTATAATTGTTGGCACTACAAATCAGATAGCAGTCATCAACCCTGGGGGTACGCAATTATGACCGCCGGCAAACAGCCTGTTACGCTCCACGATCCGAATACCGGCAAGACCATCACCCTCCCCGTTCTGGACGGCACTGTAGGCCCGTCGGTGATCGATATCCGCAAGCTTTATGCTGAGTCCGGATATTTCACCTACGACCCGGGATTTACCTCCACGGCGAGCACTGAAAGCAAGATCACCTATATCGACGGCGACAAGGGCGTGCTGCTCTATCGTGGCTACGACATCGCCGAGCTGGCCGAGCAATCGACCTTCCTTGAAACCTGCTACCTGCTGCTGAACGGTGAATTGCCGACCGCCAAGCAGCGCGCCGAATTCGAGCGCTCGATCACCATGCACACCATGGTGCATGAGCAGATCCAGTTCCTGTTCCGCGGCTTCCGGCGCGACGCCCACCCGATGGCGGTGATGTGCGGCGTGGTCGGTGCACTGTCGGCCTTCTATCACGACCAGACGGATTACGATGATCCGCATCAGCGCATGATCGCCCAGCACCGGCTGATCGCGAAGATGCCGACCATTGCGGCGATGGCCTACAAGTATTCGGTCGGCCAGCCGTTCATGTATCCTCGCAACGATCTTGGCTATGCCGAGAACTTCCTGCAGATGACCTTCGGCGTGCCTGCCGAGCCGTACAAGGTGAATCCGGTTCTGGCCCGCGCCATGGACCGCATCTTCATTCTGCATGCTGACCATGAGCAGAATGCGTCGACCTCGACGGTCCGTCTGGCCGGTTCCTCGGGCGCCAATCCGTTCGCCTGTATCGCCGCCGGTATCGCCTGCCTCTGGGGCCCAGCGCATGGCGGCGCCAACGAAGCCGTGCTGAAGATGCTGGAAGAGATCGGTTCGGTCGACAAAGTCGGTGAAGCGATCAAGAAGGCCAAGGACAAGAGCTCCGGCTTCCGTCTGATGGGCTTCGGCCATCGCGTCTACAAGAACTACGATCCGCGCGCCAAGGTGATGCGCCAGACCTGCCACGAGGTGCTCGACGTTCTTGGCGTCAAGGACGAGCCGCTGCTCAAGCTGGCGATGGAGTTGGAACGAATTGCCCTGGAAGACGATTATTTCGTCGAGAAGAAGCTCTATCCGAACGTCGACTTCTACTCGGGCATCATCCTGCGGGCCATGGGCTTCCCGACCGCGATGTTCACGGCGCTGTTCGCGCTTGCCCGCACGGTCGGCTGGATCGCTCAGTGGAACGAGATGATCGAAGATCCCGCGCAGAAGATCGGCCGTCCGCGGCAGCTCTTCACGGGTGCGACCAAGCGGCCGTTTATTCCGCTCGACAAGCGAGGCTGATCGGCGGTTTAATTGATGGAAAGAGCGGCACCGATGGGAGGCGGGCCGATGCGCAAGGGAGCGGAACGACAGGGCGGCCAGCCACCTTCAGGGACCCGGGCCACGGGTTACGGATGGTTGCGTCCCGGATTCCTCACCATGCCATTGCCCGCCAACGACAATCGGATGGCACCCCGCTCCCTGCTCCGTCGCCCGCAGACATGGCTGTGGCTGGTCATCGTGGCGGTCGGACTAGCCTGGATCGCCACGCGGTTCTGAACGCCTGATCCAGAATAGAAAAGGCCCGGTTTTCACCGGGCCTTTCGTTTTTCTGAACTCGGCAAGTGCCTATTCGGGCTTACGCTCGATCAGCTCGACCTTGTAGCCGTCCGGATCCTCCACGAAGGCGATGACGCTGCCGCCATGCTTCATCGGCCCCGGCGGGCGGGGAATCTTGACACCCGCAGCCTGCAGCTTTTCGCACAGGCCATAAATATCCGGCACGCCGATGGCAATATGGCCGTAGCCGCTGCCGATCGTGTACGGCTCCTTCTGGCCCCAGTTATGGGTCAGCTCAATCACGGCCTGCTCGGATTCATCGCCGTAGCCGACAAATGCCAAGGTGAATTCGCCCGACGGATAATCTTTCCGCCGCAGCAGCTTCATCCCCATCTTGTTGACATAGAAATCCAGCGATTTCTCGAGATCCAGGACCCTCAGCATCGTGTGCAGCATGCGGTAGGGTGCCGCCTCTGCACCTGAGGTCTTCTGCAATGCGGGGGCTTCACTCATGCTCACTCTCCTCTTGGGTCATGCATTTTTCGATATGGCATTGATATGGCTGGAACAGGTGCAATGTCGAGTCAGCCCTTGCCCCCGGCCACCATGGCAAGAACAGCACGCGCAGCTCTTGCGCTCGGCCCGATTGCCTCGGCGCTGCCTAGCTGCACCGCCACCGCACGGCAGGCATCGATCTGAGCCTGGCGGGCGGCCGGCTCGGTCAGTAATCGCAGCAACGCCGGTGTGATCAGTTCTGGCCGACAACGCTCCTGCAGAAATTCCGGCATGACTTCCCGCTGCTGCAGGATGTTCACAAGTCCTGCATAGGGTGTGCGGATCAAACGCCGGACGATCGCCGCGGTAATCGGATTGACCTTGTAAGCCAGCACGGTTGGCGTTTCAGCCAAGCCGAGTTCCAAAGTCGCCGTTCCGGAGGCTGCCAAAGCAGCCTCCGCCGCGATCATCGCTGCATACCTTTCGGCAGGCGCCTCGATCACCGTGGCCGGCATGGGCAAATTTGGTGCAGCTGCCTTTACCACCGGAGCCACCGTTTCCACGGTCGGCACCAGAAGATGAAGGTTCAGGTCATGAGCTTTCAATTGCCGCAGCACATCGGTGAACACCGGTAGCAGGCGATTAACCTCACCTTTCCGGCTGCCAGGCAGGAGAGCAAGCAGGCGCGCATCCGGTGCAATGCCATGGCGCTCGCGAAAATTCCGTTCGGCTGCCGCCTCGGCTTGGCGAGCCCGCGCCAGGGTCTCCACAGCGGGGTGACCGACAAAAGTGGTTTTGAGGCCGACAGCCTCGAAATATGGCGGCTCAAACGGCAGCAGGACCATGAGATGGTCATAGAGCCTCGTCAGTCTCTCCGCCCGCTTCGGGCGCCACGCCCAGACCGTTGGCGCGACATAGTGCACCAGCGGGAAACGATGCTCTGAAACGCGCTGATCAAAGAGGCGCTGCGCGACGCGGCGCGTGAAGCCGGGGCTATCGATGGTGACGACAACATCCGGCGGGTTGTCCTGTATAAACCGCGCCGTCTGGTCGATACGCCGCAGCAACAGACGCGCGCGCGGCAGAATCTCGACCAACCCCATGACCGACAGGTCTGCAATGGGAAACAGGCTTTGCAGACCCTCCGCAATCATCTGGGCACCGCCCACGCCTTGGAAGACAACATTCCCGCTGGTCTGCTCCCGCAGCGCCCGCATGAGGCCTGCGCCAAGGACATCACCGGATGGTTCACCCGCGATCAAGGCAATGCGTAACGGCCGGGCCTCACTCATCGCGGAAGCCCACCAGGAATAGACCTAGGCGATCCGCTGCAGCGGCGGTTTCCCGCGCATCGACGATCAACGCGGCACCAGCTTCCACCGCAATGCCCTTCAATCCCGCAGCCGCGGCATTCTCAACAGTCGTCACACCGATGGTTGGCAGATCGACCCGGCGTTCCTGCTGCGGCTTCACGCACTTCACCAAGACGCCGCCACGCGCGGCCGGCAGCGATGCCATCCGGTCCAGCAACGCATCGGTGCCTGCATCATCCTCCAGACCCACTACCTGTCCATTGCTGGCAACTGCGGCCTGGCCGCGATCAGCGCGCCCCAAGGCACGGGCAGCGGCGATGCCTACGGCTATGTCAGTCCTTTGGAAGGCATCGGGCGCCAGTGCGCCGTATTGCTTGTCCTTCGCAAGGATTTCGGCGGTGATCTCGTCAGCGCCGACAACGCCAAAGCCCTCCTGTTCGAACACGGCGACAACGACCCTCAGAATGGCATCATCGCCAACCATCGCCGCTTTGATGAAGCTAGGCAGTAGCATTGCGCCCCGCCAGTCCGGCTTCAACATCGAGAAATCCGGCTTGGCTACCCGTCCGCACAAGCAGACATCTTGCACCCCGGCTTCCCGCAAGGTTTTCAGTAGACGGCCAACCTGGGGCAGATCCAGCCACGCATGGTCCGTCCCCGCGACAGTGGCCGGATCGCAAAAGCCGTTCAGCGCTGCAATGAAAAGAGGACGTCCCTCGGCATGGCAGACATCACGGACCAGCGCCGGAATGCGTCCGCCGCCAGCAATCAAGCCAAGTTTACGAGGATGTGCCATCCGCCTGCGGCTGACAGATGCCGCGCTTTGAGGCATTGCGGATGAAGGTGATCACCTCTTGCACCAGAGCGACTTGCGCAAATTTCCGTGCAACTTCGTCCAGTCGCTGAACGAAGGTTCCGCCGCCGCTGAAGAGCTGATCATAGGCGGCGCGCAGGCTGGTGATGTCTTCGCGCTCGAACCCGCGCCGCTTCAAGCCGACAAGGTTCAGGCCGGTCAGATGCGCCCGGTTCCCGATTACCATACCGTAGGGAATGACATCCTGCTCCACGCCGGACATTCCGCCGATCATGGCATGCGGACCGATGCGGCAGAACTGGTGCACCGCCGCCAGACCGCCAACAAAGGCGAAATCTCCGACTTCGATATGCCCCGCAAGCGTGGCGTTGTTCGCCATGATCACGTTGTTGCCGAGCAGGCAGTCATGGGCGACATGTGCACCAGCCATGAACAGGCAATTATCACCGACCCGCGTCAGCATGCCGCCGCCTTCGGTTCCGGGATTCATGGTGACTCCTTCCCGGATGGTATTGTTCTTGCCAATCACCAGGCGTGACGGCTCGCCCTTGAATTTCAGATCCTGGGGCTGATGGCCGATGGAGGCGAACGGAAAAATCCGGGTGCCCTCTCCCACCGTCGTAATGCCGGCAACCACGGCATGGCTCAGCAGCTCGACGCCATCGCCCAATTCAACCTGCGGACCGACATGACAATACGGGCCGATGCGGACGCCGGCGCCGATTTTCGCGCCATCTTCGACAACAGCGGTGGGATGGATCTGCGACATCGATTACTTCTTATCGAGGATCATGGCGGAGAATACCGCCTCGGCTGCGAGCTTGCCGTCAACCATGGCTTTGCCCTCGAATTTCCAAACCGCGCCGCGCTGCTTCAGCGCCGAGACGTGGATATGCATCTGATCGCCGGGCGTAACCGGCTTGCGGAAGCGCGCCTCGTCGATGGTCATGAAGTAGACGAGCTTGCCTTCCGACTCCTTACCCAGCGTATAAACCACCAGCACCGCCGCCGTCTGGGCCATGCTTTCCACGATCATCACGCCGGGCATGACAGGCTGGGTCGGGAAATGGCCGGTGAACTGCGGTTCGTTCATCGTCACATTCTTGATGCCGACGGCGCTTTTGCCGGCATGCATCTCCACAACCCGATCAATGAGAAGCATCGGGTAACGGTGCGGAATCATCTCCATGATACGGAGAATGTCGACGGAACCTGCGCTGGCTCCAGCCTGGGTATCATTCATTTTGCGCACCCTTCTTTTGCGTCAGCCGCCTAAGGGTGGCGACCTGACGGAAATATTCCTTCACTCTCGTTGCCGGAATGCCGAAGTAGCTTTCCCCAGCAGGGATATCGGTCATCACGCCCGACTTTGCTCCCACTCTCGCCCCCATCCCCAATTTCAGATGGCCCGCGACGCCACTCTGCGCCGCCAGAACCACGAAATCGCCAAGCTGGGTCGATCCGGCGATGCCGGCCTGAGCGACAACAATGCACCCTCGACCGAGGGTCACGTTGTGCCCGATTTGCACCAAATTATCAATCCAACACCCCGGTCCGATGACCGTGTCCGGGCCGGCGCCACGGTCCACCGTCGTGTTGGCGCCGATCTCGCAATCGTCGCCGATCACAACGCGGCCAAGTTGCGGAACCTTCACGTGTCCGGTGGGGTCCGGGGCGAAACCAAAACCATCCTGTCCGATGCGCACCCCGGGATGGAGCGTCACCCGGCTACCGATAATGCAGTGGGTGAGTGTGACAGAAGGACCAATCCGGCAATCAGCGCCGATGACGACGTTGCGCCCAACTACCGTGCCCGAGCCAATGGAACTGCCTGGTCCGATCTCGGCACCGGCCTCGATGACGGCCAGAGGACTGATCGAGATCCCCTCTCCCAGCTTAGCTCCATCCTGGATCACGGCTGATGGGTGAATGCCGGCCGGCGGCTTCGGCGCCGGATAAAACAGCTGCGCCGCGCGGGCGTAGCTTAGATACGGCTTGGGTGACAGCAGCAAAGCCACATCCGGCGGTGCCAAGCTGCGATGCTTTTCATGCAGGATGCAGGCACCGGCCTTGGTGGCAGCAAAGGCATCGGCGTATTTCGGATTGTCCAGAAACGCCAGTTGCTCCCCATTGGCTTGATCCAGGGGAGCAACATCTATGATCTGCTTCGAGGCTTGAGTGGGATCGACCAGCTCGGCACCTATGCGGCTAGCCAATTCGCCCAGACTGAAGGGCCCGGCCCGCTCAAAGAACCGCGGATCCGCCATTGCCCTATTTCCCTGAAGGCAGGGCCACCTTGACCGTCGGCAGGCGCTGATCGAGGCGCTTCAGAACTTCCGGGGTGATGTCGATGCTGTCGCCGACAAAAAGCTGGACCTGTGCGCGGTCGAGAACAAAGTTGAAGCCGCGTTCCGTCGCAAGGCCCTTCAGGATTTCGATGACCTGCAGGGTGACCTGCTCACGAACGCCGTTCAACATCTTCTCCAGCGACTGAGAGCGTTCCTGAATACGCTTCTGCAGGTCGATTACCTTGGTCTGGAAAGCCTGCCGTCGCTGTTCGAAAACTTCCGGCGTGACCACCGAGCGCTGACGGGCGATCTCCTGCTCCTCTGCGCGCAGCTTTTCTTCTTCCTTGGCGATCTCCGACTGGAAGCTGGCGCGGTATTGCTCCAGCTGCTGCCGCGCATTTTTCAACGCCGCCGCCTCACGATTGATCCGCTGTGAATCGATTACCGCGATCACCGCCGGCGGAACCTTGGTTTGCGCGCTGGCGATAGCGGGCAACATCAGCCCGGCGAATGCCGCCAAGATCAGCGCAACTCTCTTCATCCGAAACATTCGTTTTACTTCCTGTTAGAAACGTGAACCGAAGTTGATCCGCACCAGTTCGTCTTCGTCGTAATCTTCCTTGACGACAGGAACGCCGAAATCGACGCGGATCAGGCCAAGCGGCGACTTCCACTGTACGCCGGTGCCGATCGACACGCGGGGGCTGGCGGAATCGACCACCTCGGGGCCGGAGTCGCTGGTATCCCAAAGTGCGCCAATCTCGGTGAACAAGCGGCCCTTAATGCCGAACTCGTTTGGCAAGCCGATCGGGAAGCTCACATCCGCTTCAGCCTTGTAGTACTTCTCGCCGCCCAGCGCGTCGCCAGTCGTGATATCGCGCGGTCCAATACCGCCGGTTTCGAAACCACGGAAGGTATCGCCGCCGATGAAGTATCGGTTCGGGAGCCGCACATCGTCGCCGAGCGCGTTGATTATACCGGCTTCGGCACCAAGCGACAGAACAACGTCCTCCGACAACGAATAGTATTTATATCCGGTCAGAACGTTCTTCAGATAGCGCTCGGTGCCGCCAAGACCAGCCACTTCCTGGGACAAGCGCAGAACGTAACCCGTCGTCGGTTCTATACGATCGTCGCGGCGATCGTAGGTCAGGCTGTGACCGATGGCCGAGGTCAGATAGGTGCCTTCCTGGGCCTTGATGAAACGAGAAGCTGAAAACTGAATGTCGTCAATCTTATCCTGCCGGATGCGGTAGTAAACCTGCTGCGACAGATGCTCGGTGATCGGATAGGCGAAGCGCGGGGACGCCTGGGTCGTCGTCTGATCCAGGCTGCTGCGGCGCTCGTAGTCAGTACGACGCCGTGACACGTCGATGCCGGCCGCCAGTTCGCGATCGAGGAAATACGGCTCGGTGAAGCCCATATCCACCTGCTGACGCCGCGTCGACAGGCTGAAGCCGATCTTCAAATCTTGGCCACGGCCCAGCAGATTGCGCTCGCGGATCGAGATATCGCCCAGCACGCTTTCCGTCGTTGAGTATCCGACGCCTACAGACAATTCGCCAGTGGACCTCTCGGTAACCTCAGTCGTCAGGACAACCTTGTCGGGAGCGCTCCCCCGGTTCTCGGTGATCTCGACCTTGTCAAAGAAGTTCAGACCGCGCAGTCGGGTACGGGTACGCCGCAGCTTGGCGGCATTGAATGCATCGCCTTCCGCCAGACGAAATTCGCGCCGGATCACCTTATCGAGCGTGCGCACGTTGCCGATGATGTCGATCCGCTCGACGAAGACGCGCGGGCTTTCACCGATGGTATAGGTGATATCGATGATCCGCTTCTCGCGATCCTTCTTCACCTCCGGTCGCACGTCGACAAAGGCATAGCCCAGCCGACCTAGCTCGGTCGTAATGTCCTGAATGGTGCTCTCAACCTGGTCCGCGTTGTAGAACTCGCCGGTTTTCGTGGTGACGAAGGGCAGCAGCTGAGCGCCTTCAACGCCCTTGATCTGGCTGACCACATCCATCGCTCCGAAGCGGTAGCGATCACCCTCTTCCACCGTGAAGGTGATGATGAAGCTCTCGCGGCTCGGCAGCAGCTCCGCGACCGCATTGATGACACGAAAATCCGCAAAGCCCTTGCTCAGATAGAATTTGCGCAGCTTCTCGCGGTCAAAAGTCACGCGATCCGGGTCATAGCTGTCATCGGAACTCAGGAAGCGATACCAGGCCGTTTCCTTGGTCTGGATCTCTTCACGCAGGCGGGAATCGCTGAACCTTTGATTGCCGATGAAGCGGATGCGGCTGACACCGGTCACCGGGCCTTCGGTGATCTCGAATACCAGATCCACACGGTTCTGCGGCAGCTGGATCACCTTCGGCTCGACCGTCGCAGCAAAGCGGCCGGAGCGGCGATAGATCTGCTGGATCCGCTGGGTATCAGCCTGCACCTTGGCGCGGGTGTATACCTGCCGCGGCTTGAGCTGCAGCTCATTGCGGATCTGGTCTGCCTGAATGCGGCGATTGCCTTCCAGGAGGATACGATTGACGACCGGGTTTTCGGTTACGCGCACGATCAGCGTACCGCCCTGCAGGCGCAGATTGACGTCGGAGAACAATCCCGTCGCAAACAGCGCCTTCAACGACTTGTCGGCTTCCACGCCGCTATAGTTGGAGCCCGGCTGCAGCGTCAGATAATTCTGAATGGTTGAGATTTCGATGCGCTGATTGCCCTCGACGACAATGTCGCGGATCGGCTGGCCTTCTTGAGCCCGCACATACGACACGAACACGGAAAGGATCAGAACGGCAATCAGGGCCGCGTTGCGTACGATACGCAGTTTTCCGCTGCGGAACATCTCCGGCACTACCCCCTTCGCTCCTCTCGGCCGCACCTCACTTAGCCCGTTTTACGAGAAAAGCCCAGTGAGGAAATTGAAAATCGGCAGGCGATTCAAGTCGTTCCAGGTTGCGAAGAGAAACAGCGAAAGAACCAACGCAAAGCCGATCCGAAAACCGTATTCCTGCGCACGCTCGCCCAGGGGCCGGCCGCGCAGCGCCTCGATGCCATAGAACAGCAGATGTCCCCCATCCAGCATCGGGACAGGAAAAAGGTTGATCAGGCCAATCGCCACCGACAGGGTCGCCATCAGCGATATCAGGCCAAGCCAGCTAGCCCGGGCTACATCCCCAGACATCTTGGCAATGCCAAGCGGGCCGCTCAGTTGGTCTCCCGATTCGCGACCTTCGATGATGCGGCCAAGATAGGTGAAAGTATTGGCCACCACGTTCCAGGTTTCGCGAACCGCCTGGACCACGGCCGTCGCAGGATCGTGCCGGACGAACTCGACGCCGGCAGTGCGAATGCCGATCTGGCCAACCCGCTGGCTGCCGCCCAGGCCGTCGGGCACGTCAGTGCGACGCGGTACAACCGTGATATCGACCTCCTGCCCGTCGCGCAGCACGCGGAACAGAATAGGCGTTTCAGCCCGCAAGGCTACGAAAGCTCGCAATTCCTCAAACCGCTGAATGGTCGTGCCATCAGCGCTGACGATCCGGTCTCCCGGCTGCAAGCCGGCCTCTTCTGCCGCGCCGCCTTCCACCACGCTGCCGACCACAGGCGGCGTGAAAGGCTGACCAACGAGGCTGAACAGGGCCGCATAGATGAGGATCGCAAAAAGAAAGTTGGCCACGGGCCCCGCAGCCACGATAGCAGACCGCGCCCGCAGGCCCTGATGATGGAAGGATACCTTGCGGTCGGCCTCGCTCATTGCAGACACGGCCACGTTGTCCGCGCTGGAGGCGGCATCGGCATCGCCGAAAAACTTTACGAAGCCGCCGAGCGGAATGGCGCTGATCTTCCAGCGCGTTCCATGGCGATCATTCCAGCCGAACAATTCCGGGCCAAAGCCGATCGAGAAGACTTCGACCCGCACGCCGCAGCGCCGCGCCACCCAGTAATGCCCCAGCTCATGTACGAAAACGATGATGGTCAGGACGATGACGAAGGGGATGATGTATCCGGCAAGATTGACGATGAAATCCATGGCACCTCGACAGCCGGCAGATTATGCCCGGCCACGCCCTCTCGTTTGCATCTGCACCACCCGGTCATCGCCCGCCGGATCGATCAGATGCGCTGCGTACCGCCTTGCGTCGCCGTCCGCCATACGCACCGCGTCAAGGCTGTCCAACGCCCCCGACGGAACGCGGGCCAGCGTCTGTTCGACAATCCGCGTAATGTCCAGAAAACCGATCCGACCGTTCAGGAAGGCATCCACGGCCACTTCATTTGCCGCGTTCAGGATAGTAGGCGCCGCGCCCCCTGTTTGCAAGGCCTGCCGGGCCAAGTTGATTGCCGGAAATCTAGCAGAATCAGGCACTTCGAAGGTCAGCTTGGCGATAGCCGCCAGATCCAGCCGCGCCGCCGGGGTCGGCATTCGGCCCGGCCAGGCCAGGGTAACTGCAATCGGGGTCCGCATATCCGGTGTGCCGAGCTGAGCCAGCACCGACCCGTCGACATAGGACACCAGGCTGTGGATCACCGACTGTGGGTGGATCAGGATCTCGATCCGCTCTTCCGGCACCGGAAAGAGGAAGCTGGCCTCGATCAGCTCAAGCCCCTTGTTCATCAAGGTCGCCGAGTCGACGGAAATCTTGGCTCCCATGCTCCAGACAGGATGCGCGATCGCCTGAGCCGGCGTCACTTCCCGCATCTCCCCTAAGCTGAGGGTGCGGAACGGACCGCCAGACGCGGTCAGGATGACCCGGTCAATCTTCTCCGCGGCATCGAAATCGAAGACCTGGAAGATTGCATTATGTTCGGAATCGACGGGCAGGATGGTTGCGCCATGCAATGCCGCTTCGCGGATGACCAGAGCGCCGGCGCAGACCAGGGTCTCCTTGTTGGCGAGAGCGACAATGGCTCCCCGGCGGACGGCCGCCAAAGTCGGTTCCAGCCCGGCAGCGCCGACAATGGCCGCCATCACCCATTCAGCAGGACGGGCCGCCGCCTCGGTGATCGCCCTGCTCCCACCGGCGGTCTCGATCCCGCTGCCCGCCAGACGCTGGCGCAACTCAGGTAACAGGCTGTCATCGCCGATCACCGCCAGCTTGGCGTTCAGAGCAAGCGCCTGCTCGGCCAGCAGGGCAACGTTACGCTGAGCCGTCAGCGCCTCGACCGGAAAGCGTTCGGGTTCGCGCGCGATCAGATCCACTGTGGAGCGGCCGATCGATCCGGTAGAGCCCAGGATCGTGACCCGCCGCGTGCTGTTGTCGCCCTGTTTCATGGCCATAGCCTATCGCGCCAGTAAAGCAATATCAGCGCAGCAGTTGGTGCCGCGAACAGCAATCCATCCACGCGGTCCAGCACGCCGCCATGTCCGGGGATCAGATTGCTTGCATCCTTCACCTTAAAATGCCGCTTCACCGCGGATTCCGTGAAGTCTCCTGCCTGCGCCACAACCGCCAATACGGCGCCAAGAATCGCCAGAGCCAGGACGGGAAGCCCCGGTTCCATGCTGACCATTATGGCGCTGGCGATGGCGGCACAGATCATCCCACCGATCAGCCCCGCCCATGTCTTATTCGGGCTGATGCTTGGTATCAGCTTCGGTCCGCCGATAGTGCGGCCCGCAAAATAAGCGCCGATATCGGTCGCCCAGACGATGACCATGAGCCAGAAAACCACCTGCAGGCCATGCTCGGGCTGGTTCCTCAGCCAAAGCAAAGCCAAACACGGCAGGCCGATGTAAAGAAACCCGGCAGCATGCCAAAGGAAATGGCGCGACGAGCGCACGCCCAGAACAAGGGCGCCACTGAAAACAATCGTCAACGCCCAATCGAAGCGCCCATCCATGGCGAAATAAAGACTGGCCAGCAAACCAAATCCGCCGGCGAACATCTTGTCATGCGCGTATCGCCCAGGCAGACGCAGCCATTCCCACAGCATCGCCACCGCCGCCACGACGACCAACGCCGCGAATGCCCAACCGCCAAACCACACTGCGGCCACTGCCACCGGCAGCATCACGGCGGCCGAAAGAACGCGGGTCTTCAAGCCACTGCGTTTTGCTTGCTGTTGCTGATCACTCACCGCTGCCGCCATAGCGCCGTTCGCGGCGCTGGAATTCCTCAACCGCGGCAGCGAGATCCTGGGATGAGAAATCTGGCCATAGCTTATCGACGAAGATCAATTCGCTATACGCCGACTGCCAAATGAGGAAGTTCGACAGCCGCTGCTCACCACTGGTGCGAATGATCATATCCGGGTCCGGAATGCCAGCCGTCTGCAGATGATTGGCAAAGCTCGTCGTCGTAATGTCCTGCGGCGACAGCTTTCCGGCTGCCACCTGCTCGGCCAGGCGGCGACATGCCTCCACGATCTCGTCCTGCCCGCCATAGCTCAACGCAATCACCAAGGTGAGCGTGTGGTTGTTTTGCGTCTTGGCCTCGGCCTCGGTGATCAGTTCGACGATATCCGGAGCCAGACGGCTGCGATCGCCGATCATGCGGATGCAGACGTCGTTGCGGGCCAATTCATCGAGTTCACGACGGATGTAGAGCCGCAGCAACTCCATCAGCCCGTTGACTTCACTCTCGGGGCGCTTCCAGTTCTCCGAAGAGAAAGCATAAAGGGTAAGATACTCGATCCCCAACCGGCGGCAGGTGCGCACCACTTCGCGGACCGCGTCGACCCCCTGGCGATGTCCCAGATTGCGCGGCAGGCCGCGCGCCTTGGCCCATCGCCCGTTGCCATCCATGATGATGGCAACGTGACGCGGCGGAGCCGGCGCGAGCACTGGCGATGCAATCGGCTGCGACATTAGATTTGAAGGATCTCCTTGGTCTTCTGCGCCAGCATCTCGTCGATCTTCTTGGTCGCTTCGTCGGTCAGGCGCTGGATTTCCTCTTGCCACATCTTGGCGTCGTCTTCGCCAAGCTCGCCGTCCTTCTCCAACTTCTTGAGGCTGTCCATGCCGTCGCGACGCACGCCACGCACGGCCACCTTGGCCTGCTCGGCATATTGCCCGGCAACCTTGGTAAGCTCCTTGCGCCGCTGCTCGTTCAGCTCAGGTATCGGGATACGGATCAACTGACCATCCGCCTGCGGATTGAGTCCCAGGCCACTGGCGGCAATTGCCTTCTCGACTGCCTTCACATTGGACTTGTCCCAGACCTGAACACTGATCATGCGCGGCTCCGGCACGCTCACGGTGCCGACCTGATTGATCGGCATCATGCTGCCATAAACCTCGACGCGGACTGGATCGAGCATGCTGGCCGTGGCACGGCCCGTCCTCAGGCCGGCATATTCGTGCTTCAGCACCTCGACGGCCTTGTTCATCCGCCGCTCAATGTCGTCAATATCCGGTTCGGCCACTTTGCCCTCTCCCGTACTCAGTATTTCCGCAAATATGTCAATATATTGGCTGTAGCAGGCCGCTTACGAGCCTTCGATAACCGTGCAGCGGCCATTACCGGCCAGCACTTTGGCGAAGCCCCCTGGTTCGTGCAAGGAGAACACCAAAATGGGAATCTTGTTTTCGCGGGCCAGGCTGATCGCCGAGGCATCCATCACCTTCAGGTCCTGCTGCAGCACGTCCATGTAGGTCAGGCGCTCATACCGGGTGGCCTGCGGGTTGGTCTTCGGATCGGCGCTGTAAACGCCGTCAACCTGGGTTCCTTTCAGCAGGGCGTCGCAGCCCATTTCCGCCGCCCGGAGGGCTGCCGCCGTATCCGTGGTGAAGAAGGGATTACCTGTGCCAGCGGCGAATATCACCACCCGGCCCTTTTCCAGATGTCGGATGGCCCGGCGCCGGATATAGGGCTCGCAGACGGTATCCATGCGGATCGCGGACATGACCCGGGTGGCGACCCCGTGGGACTCCAGAGCATGCTGGACGGCCAGGGCGTTAATCACCGTGGCCAGCATGCCCATGTAGTCCGCCGAGGCCCGCTGCATGCCGCGGGTCGCGCCGGCTACGCCCCTGAAGATATTGCCGCCGCCAATGACCAGGCAGACCTGCGCCCCCAGGGCATGGACCGCCTTCACCTCAGCGGTGATTCGATCAACCGTTTGAAAGTCGATGCCATAGGGGATGGGCCCCATCAGGGCCTCGCCAGAGCATTTCAGCAGGACACGGTTGTATTTTATGGCCATTAATTTCCTCGGCGACGGTCTATGGCGCCGAGCAGCGGGCCATCGGCGCGGGCGAATCTTATGGCGGACGTTATAGCATGCGCCCCCGCCGAGCCCCAGCCATGCGGGTGCCGCATGTAAGCACCGGATGTAAAAAGGGGGGCCGGAGCCCCCCTCTTCCTCTTATTTAGCCGGCCATCTTGGCGACTTCGGCGGCGAAATCGTCCGCCTTCTTCTCGATACCCTCGCCCAGCTGGTAACGGACGAAACCGGTCACCTCGATGGGGGCGCCGGCATCCTTGGCCGCCTTCTCCACCGCCTTGGCAACCTGGGTCTCGCCATCGATCACGAAGGTCTGCTCCAGCAGGACGACTTCCTGGTAGAACTTGCGGATACGGCCTTCGACCATCTTGGCGACGATGTCAGCCGGCTTGCCCGAACCCGCAGCCTGCTCGGTCAGCACCGCGCGCTCGCGTTCGACGGCGGCCTGATCGAGATCCTGGATGGTGGTCGCCTGCGGGTTAGCGGCCGCGATATGCATCGCCAGCTGCTTGCCGAACTGCTCCAGCACCTCGCGCTTGCCGGTCGACTTCAGACCGACCAGAACACCCAGCTTGCCGAGGCCATCGGCCAGGGCGCTGTGCACATAGGCCACGACAACACCGCCGTCGACAGTCATCTTCTTGGCGCGGCGCAGCGTCATGTTCTCGCCGATGGTGGCGATCGCCTGCGTGATCTCTTCCTTCACGGTGCGGCCGGTACCCGGGAAAGCCGCCGCCTCCAGCGTGGCGATGTCATCGCCAGCCGAGAGGGCGACCTGCGCGATACTACCCGCCAGCGCCTGGAACTGCGGGTTGCGGGCGACGAAGTCGGTCTCGGCATTCACCTCAACGACAGCGCCGGCGTTATCCTTGATCGCCACGGCGATCAGACCTTCGGCAGCCACACGGCCCGCCTTTTTGGCGGCCGCAGACAAGCCCTTCTTGCGCAGCCAATCGATCGCGGCATCGAGATCGCCATTGGTCTCAGCCAGCGCCTTTTTGCAATCCATCATGCCCGCGCCGGTCTTCTCGCGCAGGTCCTTCACCAGGGCCGCAGTGATCTCAGCCATGTCTGTCCTCATTTGTCTGCAATGGTTGACCGGTCATCGACCGGTCACAGAAACGGCTGTGGCGCCCCGCCGGAAAGCGACTGGGGCGCCACGACCAGTTCATCAGGCTTACGCCTGGGCCGCGGCTTCGCCTTCGGCGGCAGCCTCGGGCAGCGCTTCAACCGGCATCTCTTCCGAAGCGCCAATGTCGCCACCGCTGGCTGCGATCTGCTCCTCGAGGCCGCCGAGGACGGCAAGCGAGAACAGGTCGCAGTAGAGGTTGATGGCGCGCAGCGCGTCGTCGTTGCCCGGCACCGGATAGGTGATGCCCTGCGGGTCCGAGTTCGAGTCGAGGATAGCGACAACCGGAATGTTCAGGTTGCGGGCCTCGGCAATGGCAATGTCTTCCTTGACCGTGTCGATCACGATCATGATGTCCGGCAAGCCGCCCATGTCCTTGATGCCGCCCAGGGCGCGGTCGAGCTTCTCGCGCTCGCGCGTCAGGTTCAGCACTTCCTTCTTGGTCAGGCCGGCAGTGTTCTGCTCGGACGAGAGCAGCTCTTCCAGCTCCTTCAGGCGCTTGATCGACTGGGAGATGGTCTTCCAGTTGGTCAGCATGCCGCCGAGCCAGCGATGGTTCACGTAGAACTGGCCGCACTTATTGGCCGCCTCGGCAATCGCCTCGGAAGCCTGGCGCTTGGTGCCAACGAACAGCACACGGCCGCCGGCAGCGACAGTGTCGCGCACCGCCTGCAGGGCACGATGCAGCATCGGGACCGTCTGCTGCAGATCGATAATATGGATGTTGTTGCGCTCCCCAAAGAGGAACGGCTTCATCTTCGGGTTCCAGCGGTGAGTCTGGTGACCGAAATGGACGCCAGCTTCGATCAGCTGACGCATAGTAAAGGTCGGCAGGGTCATCTCTCGATCCTTCTCCGGTTGGGCCGCCGCAGGCACGTCCACCTTCCAAGGAAGGGTCGGACACCGGAACGCCGCCATGGGATGTCTCCCCATGGTTGCGCAAGCCTGCGTGTGGGTTTGAACGCGGGGCTTGTAGCCGGTTCGGGCTGCGATAGCAAGCCCCCTTCTCCCGACCTCCCTTCGATGTCCCCGGAGCTCGATACTCGGTATACGGGCACTGGCGCCCGGACCCGGGTCGTGTTCATATGCAAACATGTCGGACGGGGCCATCACACAGCAAGATCTGGATAAGCTCTTGGTTAATCAGGAGCGTTTCGCCCGCGGCATGCGCGGGGGCAGCCGGCTCAATCTGCAATTCCGGGATGCCTCGGGCCTGGATTTCAGCAATCGAGATCTACGAGAGGCCGCCCTGGTCGGGGGCCGGTTCCGGCGCAGCAACTTCAAGTTTGCCAAGCTGTCGGGGGCCAATTTCTACGGCGCCGACCTGGAAGCTGCCGATTTCACCTCGGCCGACCTTTCCCGGGCCGATCTGAGAGGAGCGATTTTGCGAGGTGCGATCCTAGAATTCGCCGATCTCTCGGGTGCCGATCTGCGCGACGGCAAACTGCTGAAGCCGGATGAAGACGGCAACCTGATCTCGATTGCCGTGGGCGGCGCAGTCACCGAGAAGGCGCAGATGACCCATTCCAAGCTGGTCGGCGCCAAGCTGGGCCGCATCATGAGCCAGCAGGCCGATCTCAGCCATGCCAATATGGCCAATGCCAAACTCGTCGACGCCGATCTGTCGAATTCAGACCTGCGCGGTGCCATCTTCGTGGGGGCCGACCTGACCAACACCAATATGAGCGGCTGCACCCTTTCCGGAGCCGTGCTGGCTGGGGCTTTGATGAACGGCACGCGTTTCGATGGAGCCGACCTCGCCGGCGCCTTCTTTCGGCAAAGCGAAATACGCGATGCGCGCATCAATGGCGCGCTATTGCCGAAGACGATCAACGATCTCGACAAACCGTTGCAGATCATCCTGCGCGAGCACCTGACCTGGGCGGAATCGCTTGGTACCAAAGGCCGGCGCGCGGATTTCAGCCGGCTTGATATGTCAGGGGTGAAATTGCCGCTGATCGATTTGTCGGCGGCGCTTTTTGTACAATCCACGCTTGTCGAAGCCGACTTTGGCGGCACCTCATTGACGATGGCCGATTTCAGCGATGCCATGCTGCTCAACGCCAATTTCTCCGGCGCCGATCTGCGGGGTGTGAAATTCGCCGGCGCCAATCTGATTGGGACCAATTTCCGGGGCGCCAAGGTCACCCCGATGCCGATCTCCTCCATGCATGGCAAGCGCTGGCATGCCAATTTCGAGAATGCCAATCTCAGCCAGTCGAACCTGACCGCCTGTCAGATGGAAGGCGCCAACTTCACGAGAGCGATTCTGATGCACGCCGATTTACGCGACGCAAACCTGCGCGGCGCCTGTTTCAGGGGAGCTGATCTCACGGGAGCGGATCTGCGGGATGCCGACGTCACAGGTGCCGATTTCACCCAAGCCACTGGCGTGAACTTGTCCTGACCACGTCAATTCATGCTAATCTGCCGGCTGCGGCCACGCGACAATCAATCACAATGAACAATCCCGTCAAGGTCATAGCCCAGTACGAAATCGACGCCTTATTCGAGGAGCACGCCAATTACGTGCGCGGCATACGCGGCGGCAAACGCATGGTGCTGCATTTCCGTGACGCATCCCGGCTGGACTTCAGCGGCAAGGAACTGAGCTCAGCCGATTTCGTGGGCAGCAAAATCAACTATGCGGATTTTAGCCATTCGGTATTGATCGGCTCGTCGTTCTTCGCCGCCGATCTGCAGGGGGCCGATTTCCGCCGCGCGGACCTCACCAAGGCCGATCTGCGGGGTGTCAATCTGCGCAACGCCAATCTGGAATCGGCCAACCTGACCAATGCGGATATCCGTGATGGCGTTCTGCTGCGCCCGGATGAAGATGGCAATCTGATTGCCGTACTCAAGCGCGCGACCTCGATCGACAATGCCAAGATGGCCGGCGCCAACCTCACCTCCGCCAAGCTTGGCAAAGTGGTCGGCCGCAATACCGACCTCAGCAACTGCAACTTCTCCAATGCCAAGCTGAATGGTGCAGATCTATCCGGCTCCAACCTGTCCGGCTGCCTTTTCACCGGCGCCGACCTGACCGGATCGAACCTGTCGCATTGCGTTCTACACGGATCCGTGCTGGCCGGTGCAGTCCTGAACGAAACCAATTTCGATGGCGCCGACCTGACCGCAGCCTATTTCAGGCCGATGGATCTGCGCGATACCGATCTGACCAAGGCCATCCTGCCGCGCAGTCTGGATAACCTGGATCGCTCGCTGCAATTCATCGTGCGCGAACACCTGACCTGGATCGACACGCTTGGCAAGCAAGGCATGCGAGTGGACTTCAGCCGTTACGATCTGTCCGATCTCAAGCTGAACAACATCAATTTCTCGGCAGGCGATTTCTCGTATGCCATCCTGCGAAACACAGATTTTTCAGGTTCGCGCTTCGTGCTGGCCGATTTGCGCGGCGCAATGATGCTCAATGCGAACTTTGCTACCTGCAACCTGCAAGGTGCGAAATTCGACCGCGCCATCATGACCAATGCAGATTTCCGTGGCGCCAAACTGTCCACCGTCAGCATCAGCGGCGCCAAACACCGCCGTCAGGCCGCGAGCCTGCAGGAGTGCAACCTCACGCAAGTGAAATTCCAGGGTGCCGATCTGGAAGGGGCGATCTTCAACCGCTCGATCCTGACGCTCGCCGATCTGCGCAGCGCCAATCTACGCGGCTGCTCTTTCCTCGATGCCGATCTGACCAACGCAGACTTGCGCGGCGCCGACCTGGAAGGCGCCGATCTGCGTGGCGCCATCGGATATCAGCCTTAGGCGACTTCCCGATCTCCGGCGGTTCTAGCCCTAGCCCGCAAGCGACTTCGACGCGATCTCGTAGACATCGCGCGAAAGTTTCGGCGCCGCGAGGATTCGCTCCAGCGCCTGCTTCATCTTCGCTTGCCGCCCCGCGTCAAACCGCTTCCAGCGGCCGAACGGTGCCAATAGCCGCGCTGCCACCTGAGGATTGATCGGATCGAGTTCGAGGATGCGTTCGGCATGGAAATCGTACCCCGAGCCATCGACAGCATGATAATGCAGAGCGTTCGACGTGAAGCTGCCAATCAAGGCGCGGACCTTATTCGGCTTCTGCAGTGAAAATGCCGGATGCTTCAGCAATTCCCGAACGCGCGACAAGGTGCCAGGCAGAACCGAGATAGCCTGCAGGGCAAGCCATTTGTCCAGAACGAGCGGATCGTCCTGGAAACGCTTGTAGAAATCATCCAGCGCCTCTTCACGCTCGCGCCCCTCGATGTCGATCAGCAGACGCAAAGCCGCCATGCGGTCTGTCATATTGTCCGCCTGGCGGTACTGATCGAATATACGGTCCAGCATCGCCTGTTCGTCCTGCGCCAGCACTGAAAGATAAGACAGAGCAGCATTCTTCAGCGCCCGCCGGCCGGCCGAGACGGCATCGGGGCTATAAGAACCGATATTCTGGTTCCCCTCATAGACTCGCAGGAGATCACGCTTAAGCGTTTCCGCAATGCGGCGCCGCAGGGCTTCACGCGCGACATGAATCCCTTCGACATCGACGACAGCCATGCGCTCGGCGATGTAATCCTCGCTGGGCAGCGCAATGGCCTCGGCGGCAAAGGCCTTCTCAAGCGAAGTGTCGCGAAGGATATGGCCGATGGCCTCCACAAAGAGCGGATCGAAGACAATATCCTCGCCCCGCTGACGCGCCTCGACATAATGAAGCAGCAGCTCCGTGGCATATTGCTGCCCAGCTTCCCAGCGTGCAAAAGGATCGGAATCGTGCGCCATCAAAAATGTGCGCTCCGCCCCGCTCTGCGCAGCTTTGACAATCACGGGGGCCGAAAAGCCACGGTTGAGAGACAATGCCCGCGGCTCCGGGACATTAACGAACCGAAAAACCTGCTTGGCGGATTTGACTGGCAATACCCGCGTGGTCTCTGCGACCTCAACCGCCTCGCCTTCCAGACGCAATGGGATTCCCTGCCCCTGCTGATCCAGCAGTCCGACTGCAAAGGGAATATGCATCGGCTGCTTCTCAGGCTGGCCGGGCGTAGGCGGGCATCGCTGCGTCACCGTCAACTCGTAAACGCCCTTCTCGGCGTCATAGCGTCCTTCGACGCCGATCTCCGGCGTTCCCGCCTGGCTATACCAAAGCTTGAACTGCTCAAGATCAGCGCCATTCGCATCGGCCATGGCAGCGACAAACTGGTCGCAGGTCGCCGCCTCTCCATCATGGCGCTCAACATAGAGCTTCATGCCTTTGTTGAAGCCGTCCTTCCCCAGGATCGTCTGCAGCATGCCGATCACCTCGGCACCCTTCTCGTAGACGGTCGCGGTGTAGAAATTATCGATGGCGATGTAAGACTCCGGACGTACCGGATGTGCCAGCGGCCCGGCATCCTCGGGGAACTGGCGGGTGCGCAGCATGCGCACATCCTGGATGCGCTTGACCGGACGCGAGCGCATGTCGGACGAGAATTCCTGGTCCCGGAAAACAGTCAGCCCTTCCTTGAGACTGAGCTGGAACCAGTCGCGGCAGGTGATTCTGTTGCCGGTCCAGTTATGGAAATACTCATGCGCCACTACAGCCTCTATCCCCGCATAGTCGCTATCGGTGGCAGTTTGTGGATCAGCCAGGATGAACTTGTCGTTGAAGACGTTCAGGCTCTTGTTCTCCATCGCACCCATATTGAAGTCGCTAACGGCCACGATGTTGAACAGGTCAAGGTCGTATTCCAGGCCGAAACGCTCCTCGTCCCAGCGCATGGCGCGTTTCAGAGAATCCATCGCATAGCCCGTGCGCCCTTCCTTGCCGTGCTCGACGAAGATGCACAGCTTCACCTCGCGGCCGGAGCGCGTCGTAAAGCGATCCTCATTGCAGGCGAGATCGCCTGCGACCAGCGCAAACAGATAACAGGGCTTGGGGAAAGGATCGTGCCAGACGGCAAAGTGCCGGCCATCCGGCAGGCTGCCCTCCTCGACCAGATTGCCGTTTGACAGCAGCACCGGGTATTTGCTGCGGTCGGCTCGGATCGTGGTCCGGTAGACCGCCATCACGTCCGGACGATCGAGGAAATAGGTGATGCGACGGAAACCTTCCGCCTCGCATTGCGTGCAGAAGACGTTGTTTGAAATGTAGAGACCGGACAGCTGCGTATTCGCCGCAGGATTGAGCAGCGTCTCAATTTCCAGGGTGAAGTTCGCCGGCGGCGCCGAGATGACCAGACCGCTGTCGGAAAGGCTGTACTCATCCTTCTTCAGCGGCCGCCCATCGATGCCGATGCCGACAAGCTTCAGATCCTCGCCATCCAATGTCAGAGGCTTCTGGCCTAATGCATCGTCGTAATTGGCGCGGATGGCCAGACGGGATTTGACCCGCGTGGCATCCGGCTGAAGGTCGAATTCCAGATCGACCGTTTCGATCTGGTAATCGGGTACACGATAATCTTTCAGACGGATTGACTGCGGATGCTCACGGGTATCCATTAAATGTCATAGACCTCGATGACTCCGGGCAGCACCCGAATCTGATGCCGCACCGTGGGATTGATGGCATAGGTTGCCGGCAGACGGATATCGGCTTCCAGTCCACCAGGTAGGCCGGGCTCGTCCAACTTCAATCCCAGCATCACCTGGCCGCGGCCCTTGCCGGCCTTGTCCAGCAATACGCGGATCTGCTCGAAGGAACGGTCATTCTCGACCAGAATCTTGATGCCAGCAGCCGCCCGTGCCGCCACATCATCCAGCTTCTCAGCTTTCTGCGCGCTCAGCCGCGGCTGTTCGCCATCGGCACGGGCCGACAATGTCCAGACGACATTCATGCCGGCCTCAAGCATGTCGCGGTACTGCGCAAGGACTTCCGAGAACAGCATCACCTCGTACATGCCTGAGGCATCGGAGCATTGCACGAAGGCGAAGCGATTACCGGTCTTCTGCGAGGTGCGTTCCTGCTTAGCGATAATGGTACCGGCGATCTTGACGATCTGCTCGCCGGAATGGAGCTGCTTCACCACGTCGCTGTAGCGTTTCACGCCCACACGGTTGAGCGTCGCCTGATAAGCGTCGAGCGGATGGGCGGAAAGATAGAAACCGATGGCCTCGAATTCCTTGGCCAGTTGCTCCATCGGCGTCCAGATTTCGCCCTCAGGCAATTTAGGCAGCCGTTCTTCCGTCTTGCCGCCGCCGAAGAGTGAAACCTGATTGGAGCCGCGCTCTTCTGCCTTGGATTGCGAATAGCGGATCAAGGTCTCCAGGCTGGCAATCACCTTGGCGCGGTTCTTCTCCAGGCTGTCGAAGGCACCCGCCTTGGCGATATTCTCCAGCATGCGCTTGTTCAGCGCGGAAGGATCGACCCGGCCGGCAAAGTCAAACAAGGATTTGAAGGGACCGCCTTTATCGCGCTCCGCCACGATCTGCGCCATCGGCGCGGCGCCGACGTTGCGCACCGCCGCCAAGGCGTAACGGATTGCGCCCTTGCCGTTCGCATCGTATTCGACGGAGAATTCCACCTCGGACTTGTTCACGTCCGGCGGCAACAGGCTGATGCCCTGACGCGCGCATTCCTGACGGAAGACGTTGAGCTTGTCGGTATTCGAAATATCGAGTGTCATCGATGCCGCGATGAACTCGACTGGATAGTTCGCCTTCAGATATGCCGTATGCCAGGCGACCAGCGCATAGGCCGCGGCATGGCTCTTGTTGAAGCCGTAGCCCGCGAACTTTTCGACCAATTCGAAGATGAAGGCGGCACGCTCGGGATCGACGCCCTTCTCCTTGGCGCCGTTGACGAAACGCTCCTTCTGCGCGTCCATCTCTGCCTTGATCTTCTTGCCCATGGCGCGGCGCAGAAGGTCGGCTTCGCCCAGCGAATAACCGGCCAGGATCTTGGCGATCTCCATCACCTGTTCCTGGTAGATGATGACGCCGTAGGTCTCCTCCAGCACCGGCTTCAGCCATTCATGCAGATAGTCCGGCTGCTCCTTGCCATGCTTGCGGGCGATGTAGCTCGGGATATTCTCCATCGGACCCGGGCGATAGAGCGCCACCAGGGCGATCAGGTCTTCGAAGGCGTCCGGCTTCATGTTGCGCAGCATGTCGCGCATGCCGCTACCTTCGAACTGGAACACGCCGACCGCATCGCCACGGCCCAGCAGATCGAAGGTTGCCTGATCCGATAGCGGGATGCTGGACAGATCGATCTGTACGCCGCGCTTGCGGATCAGCGCTATTGCCTTTTCCAGAACGTCCAGCGTCTTCAGGCCAAGAAAGTCGAACTTCACCAGTCCGGCCGCTTCGGCATATTTCATCGAGAATTGCGTCGCCGGCATCGAGGCATGCGGGTCGCGATAAAGCGGCACCAACTCGACCAGCGGACGGTCGCCGATCACTACGCCGGCGGCGTGGGTCGAGGCGTTGCGGTACAGGCCTTCCAGCTTCAGCGCGATATCCATCATGCGCGCGACGGCCTCGTCGCGGTCGCGCTCTTCGCGCAGGCGCACTTCTTCCTTGATCGCCTGGGCAAGCGTGATCGGATTGGCAGGGTTGTTCGGCACCAGCTTGCAGATGCGATCCACCTGGCCGAGCGGCAGTTGCAGCACGCGGCCGACGTCGCGCAAAGCGGCGCGGGCCTGCAGCTTACCGAAAGTGATGATCTGGGCGACGTTGGCCGCGCCGTATTTCTGCTGCACGTAGTCGATCACCTTTTCACGCCGCTCCTGGCAGAAGTCGACGTCGAAGTCGGGCATCGAGACACGTTCCGGATTGAGGAAACGCTCGAACAGCAGGCCAAAGCGCAGGGGGTCAAGATCGGTGATCGTCAGTGCCCAGGCGACCAGTGAGCCGGCGCCCGAACCGCGTCCCGGCCCGACCGCCACGCCGTTGCGCTTGGCCCACTGGATGAAGTCGGCCACGATGAGGAAGTAGCCGGGAAACTTCATCTTGATGATGGTTTCGCATTCGAAGTCGAGACGGTCCCAGTAGGGCTTGGCCGCCTCGCCGCTCACGCCGATCTGCTGTAGCCGGCGCTCCAGCCCTTCCCGCGCCATGCGGCGCAGGGTATCGGCCTCAGACTCGCCGGTGCCATCGCCGAAATTGGGCAGGATCGGCTTGCGCTCCTCGGCCTTCACGGCACAGCGCCTGGCGATGGTGATGGTGTTGTCGATCGCTTCGGGCAGATCGGCGAACAGCACCCGCATCTCCTCGGCCGATTTGAAGCGGTGCTCCGGCGTTACGCGCCGACGGTTCTGCTCGCCCACATAGGTCCCTTCAGCGATACAAAGCAGCGCATCATGCGCCTCGTACATATCCTCGTCGGGAAAATAGCAGTCGTTGGTGGCGACCAGCGGCAGGTCGAGCGCATAGGCCAGATCCAGCAGGCCCGGCTCGGTCTTGGCCTCCAGCGCCCAGCCATGGCGCTGCAGTTCCACATAGATCCGCCCCGGAAAGACAGACGCCAGCCGCTGCAGCTGCTCGCGTGCGGCATCCGCTTGGCCCTCACTGATCAGTCGGGCAATCGGCCCCTGCGGTCCGCCGGTCAGGCAGATCAGCCCTTCATTGAAGGCCTCCAGGTCGGCCCACTGCACCTGGGCCGTCTCACCCTGGGGGGGCTCCAGGAAGGCCTTGGTTGAGAGCTTCATCAGGTTGGCATAGCCCGCCTCGTTCTGGGCCAGCAGGACGATCTTGTCGGGCTCAGGCTTGCGCAGGTTCTTGGACAGACCGTTCTGCTGGTCGGCCCGGGCAAGATTGAGCTGGCAGCCAATGATCGGCTGAATGCCCTTGCCGGCCATCTCCTTGGAGAATTCCAGGGCGCCGAACAGGTTGTTGGTGTCGGTGATCGCCACCGCGGGCATGCGGTGCTTGAGACACAGTTCGGCCAGCTTGCCGACCCGGATCGCGCCCTCGGTTAGGGAATAGGCCGTGTGGACGCGAAGATGGACGAAATCGGCGTGGCTCATGGCAACAGAGGCTGGGCTGGATTTTCGATTCCCGTTCGCCGTCTACGATACGCGACCTAGGGGCTGTAAGCCAGAACGGAAGGATTCCGAATCCCACATGCCGTGTGGCTGAATTATGTTGATTCCCAATATCTTGTGGATAAGTCTTGAAATTCATCCAGGCTTTCCGGAACGCCTGCGGACGAATCCCAAATGCAGGCGAACGAAGCAGAAATCCTGTCTAGGGATTGGGCCGCTCACCAGCCGAGAACGACCCCGCCCCTTCCATCCCTGTGTTCCCTGCATAAGAAAGAACACGACTCCAATCCTGATCAACTGTCGTCATCAGTAAAAATTTTTCATCAGGATATTTCACCTTATTTTTTATAAATTAATCATTATATAATAAATACTTATTGTATGATTTTAATGTGCTAATTTAGAAATGGTGTTGTTTTATTGATATTGTGGCGTCCGGGACAAGAAGATCAAAGCCAATATTCGAATATTGTTATTACAACATGATAATTTAGAGAAACTTTCTAAATTAATATGAAACCTTAAGAGGCGCCTTCCCTGAAGGGACGCCGGCTTTAGAGGGTCTGGATCTGCGCCAGATCGGCCCTGAGCCGTTCGGCGGCGTATTCGATAAAAGCGCGCACCCGGGCCGGGGCGCGCCTTCCTTCCATCTGCACCAGATGCACGGGAACCGGCGGCGGTTCGAAATCCTGCAGCACGATCCTGATCCTTCCAGCCCGCACCTCTGCCGCTACTTGGTAGGAGAGCAGCCGGGTGAACCCCCGGCCTTCAAGCACGGCTGCAATCGCCACGTCGGAGGAATTCAGCACAAGCTGGTGCGGAGGTGCGATCCGCACGCTCTTGGCAAGTTTGTCGAAGGCCCAGTCATGCATGTCGGCACCCGGCGAGGTGAAAATCGCCGGATGGTTTTGCAGATCGGCCGGCGTTTTTGGCTCACCATGCTTTTTCAGATAGGTTGTCGAGGCGCAGGTGACCCGCCGCAATTCCCCGACCTTCACAGCGATGAGGGCCGAATCCGTCAGATGCGCGATGCGCACCGCGACATCGATCCCCTCTTCCATCATGTCGACCACGCGATCGAGCAGCAGCAGCCGTGCCGAGACCTGCGGGTTCTGGTCCAGGAAGCCCATGACTGCCGGCGCCACGTGCAGGCGGCCGAACATCACCGGCGCGGTGATCGCAATCCGGCCGCGTAAGGCGGCGTGCTGACCGGCCGCCGCCGCCTCCGCCTCATCGATATCGGCAAGGATGCGGCGGCAATCTTTCAGGAAACGCTGCCCGCCATCGGTGAGGCGCACACTGCGGGTCGTACGATGCAAAAGCCGGGTACCGATCCGCTCCTCAAGCCCCGCCACGGCCCGGGTCACCACCGGCGGCGACAGGCCCAGACGGCGGGCCGCGGCGGCGAAGCTCTCGGTTTCGGCCACGGCGGCGAAGATTTGCATCGCCTGAAGACGGTCCATCCGATTATTCCATAATCTGGAATATTTATTTGTCAAACTGAGATATTCATTCTTTCTGAGAAACGAGCATCCTGTTGGGCAACGGCAAACGCGAACCGAGGATACGCCATGACCAAGCCCGCCCAACCGATCCGCCTCTATCGCAACGCCCTGTCGGGCCATGCGCATCGCGCTGAACTGATGCTGTCACTGCTGGGGCTGCCGTTTGAGAAGATCGATGTCGACCTCACCAAGGGCGCCCAGAAGAGTCCCGACTTCCTGGCCAAGAATCCCTTTGGGCAGGTGCCGGTCATCGAGGATGGCGGCCTCACCATCGCCGACAGCAATGCGATTTTGGTCTATCTGGCGACCCGGTATGACGAGAGCGGCCGCTGGCTGCCGCGCGATCCGGCCAATGCCGCACGTGTGCAGCAATGGCTGTCGGTCGCTGCTGGCCAGCTTGCCTTCGGCCCGGCGCTCGCGCGTGTCATCCGCGTTTTCGGCCGCAAGTTTGATCCGGCCATGCCGCTTGCCATCGCCGCGCAGCTTTACGGCATCGTGGAGGCACATCTGTCACGCAGCCCCTTCCTCGTCGGCGACCATCCGACCATCGCCGATGTCGCAATGTACAGCTACACCGCCTGCGCGCCGGAGGGTGGCATCTCATTGCAGCCCTATCCGAATATCCTTGCCTGGCTGACGCGGATCGAAGCCCTGCCCGGCTTCATGGCCATGCCTCGTGCGAACGTTCCAGACGCCGCTGTCGCCTGACCAGCCCGCGGCCAGGAGAGGATCATGAGCCCACTTCCCATCGATCAGCTCCCCCTAAAGCAATCACCCGCCGAGGCCTTCCACGCCGGTGAGCAGGCTTTGCAATTGCTGGCCGGTTCGCGTGAGCGTATGGCGCAGGCCGGCAGCCGGGTGATCCGCAGCTTCATGCCGGATCAGCATCGCGAGCTGTTCGAGAAGCTGCCCTACATGTTCGTCGGCAGCCTGGATGCACAGGGCCGCCCATGGGCCTCGATCCTCGCCGGCAAGCCCGGTTTCGTGACGACGCCGGACGCCGAGACGATGACTTTGGCGGCACGGCCTAATCCCGCCGATCCTCTCAGCGGACATCTGAAGCTGGGCGCGCCGCTGGGCCTGCTCGGCATCGAGCTGCATACCAGGCGGCGCAACCGGATGAATGGCCGCGTCACGGCATTGGCTGAGAACGGCTTCACGGTCCATGTGGACCAGAGCTTCGGGAATTGCCCGCAATATATTCAGGCGCGGCAGCCGCGCTATATCGATCTGCCCGAAACCATGGCTGAACCGCATCCGGTGCAGGTCGAAGGCACACTGCTGTCAGACGAGGCCGAGGCATTGGCGGCGCAAGCCGACACTTTCTTCATCGCCACGGCCTCGCCTGCGGCGGG
>Ga0065720_1019213_pt1 | contig 32622 bp, 47 predicted proteins | sample Thericmetagenome_FD_59107 | JGI IMG/M metagenome (GOLD analysis project Ga0065720, IMG submission 59107) | Thermophilic microbial communities from the Joint Bioenergy Institute, California, USA of rice/straw/compost enrichment - eDNA_2 v2... | ecosystem: Engineered > Solid waste > Grass >... | reverse complement strand
AAACTACCCATAGATGCCACTAAATTACTAGACCTTAGTATTGTGAAACTAACAAACTAATCTAAACAAAATATACAATTTTGTAAAGGAAATCTTGTATATGCAAGGTTTTATATTATATATGAATTCTAGAAGAGTCTTCCAGTAATGTAAAAAAAAAATGTTGAGAAATTAAAGGCTGATTTATACAAAACTATCAGTTAAAAATACGAATGATGAATATCTCATTGAAGTAAACCCAACATCCTTCAGATTTATATGAGGCCTGGTTTATTGTATTCCCTTGATGTATCAGAAAAACCGGATGTTAATACCGATGCTAGATAGGAGACTTTAGTTAAATTTATCCATTCTGAATTACCTTGTTATGTGTGCTAATAAAAAGGTAAATTGAGGCAGTTAATTCCAGAGAAAGATTGAAGTAAATGGGAAATTCTAACAACAAATTTCTATCGGATCCCGAAATACAACAACTAAGATCTAAATGTATATATGCATGAAAGCCTACTCTAACTTTGTTAGTTTCAGATCTTGAATTAATTGTTCTGCATCAACTCTTCGAGGATCTTTCAAGTAATATACTTTTTGTTTCAGGGAATTTATTCTTTAGTGCGAGACTATGGAATCATCAACAAAGAAAGCTTCTTACTCTTCTTTCCCTTGACAGTAATTTGAATAATGTAAAAATTTTTACATTATATTAGGGTTTATGGGGAGAAAGGCTGTTTGATAAATTCGACATGAAGCACACAGGCCACATCCACTTCACTGAATTTATCAAAGGGTTAGCTAGTTGCTGTAAGTCAACAGAGGAGGAAAGAATCAAATTTCTCTTTTCTCTTTACGATATTGACAATGATGGCTATATTGAGAAAAAGGAAATGGTTACCATGGTAAGCATTTGACACTGGGTATCATAATGAAAGCTTTACAACTATCCCAAGAATCATATCAAGTTTATCACTGAAGAACTTGCTCCTGATAAAGGAGACAAACTTGCTGGCCTTACTGAAAGCAAAAGAAGGAGTGTAACAAGTTTATTAGAAATAGAAGACAAAGAAGCAGCTGCAACCAAGGTTGAAAAGCTTGACAAATTGGAAAAAGTCCCTGATTCAATTATTTTGGAAACTGAAATAGAAGATGATCCTAATGTTGCTGGTATATTGTATAAGATTGTTTCCCTAAAATAACAGACGAGGGAAGTCGCCTCTTTGTTGATGAAGTTGAAAGAGATATCAAAAAGCCATATAGTATCCAGAAAGAAAAAGAAAAATCTAAACTATCTATGATTAAGATGAACCTAACAATTGAGTCATTGAAGAAAACCTCTAACTTTGAACCATATTCAAACAGAAAATACGCCCAGGAGAATAGAAAGCGATCTGCAGAAGTAACCTCTACTGAAAAGAAGTTTAAAGAGCCTTCATCAGTCGATGTAAAACAAGTCGTTTGCATAATCTGAACTTTTAGAACTCTAGAATAATCCACAGAGACAGCCATGTATCAGCTAGTATGATAAGTCTGAAGCCTGGAAAACTTATAAGCAATTCTACGGTGATTGTAGATCAAAGTTTTGTTCAGGCCTCAACAGTAAACTCTCGTGTAAAGGAATATGCCTCATTCATGTTCAGAAATTTTGAAGGAGCTCATGCTCGAGGAAAGTAACTCCAAAAAGTATGAAATCATAATAAAATAGGATTTCTTTTGAGGAGTTTAAGGAGTGGTTGCAAGTTCATCCTATGATCCTAAAAGTTTTCGATGAAACATTCCATCAAGAAATATGGGGAGTTGACGATTATAAAAATGGATCCACAAAGAACGGATCGTCCAAGAATGGAGGATTCCACTTGAACTTCCATCATTTGTAAATAATATTTCTTATAGTACTTATTTTTAAGAAAGGTTGAAATGAGTGGAATATTGTGGAAGAAAGGCAAGAAATCGAAAGCTTGGAAATCACGTTATTTTGAGCTAAGAGGTCATTTCCTTTTCTATTATACAAAGAAAGAAGTCGAAACTCCAAATGGAGTCTTCTTCTTGGATGGTTGCTACATCGATGAGACTAATGACTACTATCAAACAAAGAAATATGGCTTTGTCATAACCCACAAAAGCCCAAGCTATGAACCTCATTACTTATATTGCTCAAACAAGCAAGAATTTGACGAATGGATGAGCCATCTTAAATTATTCCAAAGGTAAGCCTGATTGTTTCTATACTCAAACTATTAGCACATCTATCCACGAACTCTACACTTTCCATGATAAAATTGGAACAGGCAAATTTTCTATTGTTTATAGAGCAGTAAAATGAAAAAAATCTTTTAAGATTGTCAAGGTCTGTAAGAAAGATAATAAAGAATATGCCATAAAGGTCATTGATAAGAACAAGTTGAAACCAGAAGAAAAGGAATTCTTATTGCTCGAAACTTCAGTCATGAAGGTCTTAGATCATCCCCATGTGATCAAACTGATTGACACGATTGAGACCAAGAGCATCATATACATTATCACTGAAATCGTGAAAGATGGAGATCTCTTCGATTTCATCATCAATAATGAATTCCTCGAGGGTAATTGGTCATGTGGTATTGTCTCAAATATTATTAGAGTATGACGCTAGTCTCATAATGAAACAGCTGTTGAATAGCTTTAATTATCTTCATGGTGCAGGAGTCATCCATAGAGACATCAAACCTGAGAACATTCTGATTAGTCTGGACGAAAAGAAAAATGTCAAGGATATAAAAATCATTGACTTTGGATTTGCAAAGTTCATTACACCAGGTACTCTGTTAAAAGAGACTTGTGGAACACCAAATTATGTTGCTCCTGAAGTTCTTAAGGGAACTGGATATAATAAAAAAGCTGATATCTGGAGTTTGGGTATCATCATGTACCTGATGTAAGTCACATTATCATGTTGATCTAAACGGGATAGGCTAAGAGGACAGTTACCATTCGATTCGAATAATGTAGATACAATTTTGAAGAACACATTGAGGAGTGAGATCGTACTCGATGATCCTCATTGGGCAAGAATATCTAAGGAAGGTACTTTTCAAGATGATTAATCTTAACATTCGAAGGAAAGGACTTGCTGATGAAATTCTTGCAAAAAGACCCCGCAAAGAGAATTGAGATTGCTGATGCTCTTAAACATCCATGGATCCAGGTATTAAAATAGATTATCTTGTTCTATTGTGTAGAAAAGAGAAGAATTGAAGAAATATATAGGAGTCAATAGAGTGAATACTGAATCTCCTTCTCAATCTTTCCAAGCATCACCCATAAAAGGGAGCGACTTAAATAACTAATTCATTGTATTATGAAGTTTGATTATTCTGCATTATCTCTGTTTTTAGATTAAGTATAAAATTATGTCAAATATGTGAAAAGAAATTTCAACATTCGTTGTTTTCTCAAAATGTTTCCTTTTAAACTTAGTTATTTCTTGACTCTTACACAAAGCTGACTAAATTAAGAGAATTTAGGTGGGCTCAAAAAGAGATTTAAAACAAGTGTTCAAATCTTCGTAAAAGATTCTTAAATTTATTGAATTTTTGGTATTAGGGGAAAATAAATAAAGTATGGCCAGACGCAAGCAAAGCGCAGAAACTGAGGAGAAATTCCGACTAGGAGAAGAGGTACATCTCCCATGAAGTAAAATAATCAAAAGGCCTTGGAAGTTGCTGACTCTTTATTGGTTAGATTTCAGACTCCTTCATCCTTAAACAAAAATGAAATCACTGAGGTCAAAAATAACCTAGCCACCATGAGAAAGTAGAGGATAGCCTCACCATATAATTGATGTAATAGGATCAAGGACGGATTTGACCTTGAACCACCCGTCCACAATAGTATCTTGGAAATGAGAAGAAAACTTGAACAGGCAAGTGAATTTCAACAGTTTCTCATTATTTATAGAAGTCAGAAGATGTTAAGAAAATCCTAATCTCCAAAGCAAAGGGTTTCATTGAAGAAGCTGACAAGAACGCTCACTGTGAAAAGTAATAAGTTGAATTTTTGTGTAAATTTCCAGGTTGGAGGCTCTATTAAAGCAACTCAATGAAAAGGCGATAGAAATGAAGAACCAGATTGAGACCTTATCAATCAAGAAGGTGACTTGTTTGGATCGTCTTTACTAATAACATAGAAAGGAAAAAATCAAAATAAGATGGACAAACTTGAGAAGTTCGTCGAGAATATTACATCTCATATTCAATCCATTGAGAAAGTCCTGGAAATAGCCAAAAATCGTATCACCTACGCCCAAGTAATAGACTAAGGATCCCACGCTTATTTCTTAGGAAGAATCCATCAAGGATTTATTGTCCCATTTTGAGGCTATTTTCTCTAACAACGAATTCTCAATGACCGCTATTCCTCTCGACCACGTAAATATGATACATTCTTAAGTAAATGAATAGCTTTACAATAGCTTTGATACTGCTGAACTTGATGCAGGCCAGCCTTCATCCGACAATAGTCATAGTGGTGATAATGCCGAAACTACCAAGGAACCTGAATCCACTAAGCCAATTCAGGAGAAATTCGAACCCAAGAATTTCTCATCTAGAGCTAGGCTTGGTGGCTTTGAGCACGAAAAGAAGCGCATTCCTAAATTGTCAGAAAAAGACTTCAAGAGTGACTACAACTTCTTTGATATCTTTGAAGCCTCTGCCAGAAATATGCCCAAAGAGAGTGTATTTATTATTTTGATATCACTTACCACAAAGGATTACTATCCCACACCAATTACTAAGGAAAGGGTCGGCACAAAGACAGTATATCCAAAGAAGAAGTTCATAGATGAGCACATCTTTGAGAAGCTAGATGTCGACACCCTATTCTTTATCTTCTATTTCCAGAAGGTATTTGAACCTTAATTGAACTTAATATTCAGGGAACTTATGAGCAATATTTGGCTGCTAAAGAACTGAAGAGAAGGGCTTGGAGATTCCACAAGAAGTACCTTACTTGGTTTAAGAGACTGGAAGCCCCCAGAGTAATAATAGTAATGACGAGAATAATTTATTAGGTTACTAATGATGATTATGAGCAAGGAACTTATGCTTTCTTCGATTTTGAGCCTGGTATGAATGGTTGTGAATGTAGATGATTTTTTAGGTGGCTGGTGCCAGAGAAAGAAAAATGATTTCACTTTCAAATATTCTTACTTAGAGGATGAAAAACTGTAAGATACATTAACCTGTATGCTTAATGTCTTTTTTGTATAATAAAAGAGAAATTTTCTTGGAGTGCCTTCGGTTGTATTGGCTCTCGATCCAAAATCACAATTATTTCTTCAATAGGTCAATTATCATACTTAATTCAAAAGTAATTAATGTACAAAGTATTATAAATTAAGAGAAAATTATTTGGAGCCCATTAATTCCTCGAGTTCCCTGAGCTCATTATCAATCTCATCCAAGTCGTTCTTGAAATCATATCTTTGTACCTCCTGGGTATTCTTCTTTTCCTTTTCTATTAATTCCTTAATAGATTTCAGATCCGAATCTTCAGTGGTAGGCTCCGTTTTTGAAGCATATTTATTCGCTTCACTTTTATGAGCCTTTCTTAAGGATTCATTAAAATCAGCTTTCCAACTTTCCAAAGATTCTTTAAGCTTTTCAAAATCTAAGTTTAATTTATATGTCTCTTTTCCCATTTTGTCATCGATATTTTGTGCAGAAGCCAATTGAATATCCAATTCAGCTATCAAATTTAGAAAAAATATTTTTCTTTACCTAATTTTGCTTCCTTTTCAGCTAATTGTTGTTCAATATCCCTCATAATATTCTCATAATCTCTTCCTTTAGTAGTTGATTGTTTCATGCTTTCTCTTAGGCCTAAATCATTACATGAAGTAATTTTCATAGTCACCTGTAGCATACAGTTGCATCATTTCTTGTAATTTTTCAATATACTTTTCATAATTTTGGTCTTCTTGGACAGTTGGCTCTGGTTTTCCAAATTCTAATGAAGCCATTTTTTTATTCTGTAATAATTTCTCTTCGAGATCCTTTTTTCTCTCATCTCGCCACCTCTGAAGGTCATTAATTTTGTAATCAATTTCTAAAAATTTCTATCATATTGCCTTGCATATTTACCCTTAAGGAGAATTCTGGTATTGATTACTTTGTCTGTGACATCGCGACATGATTTTGATAAAATGTCATTTAGCTCTGGATTTTCCTGATTAGAATTTTCAGGAGTCTTTCTAGTTGAGGAATTATTAGGGCTCTGTTCCGGATTTTCTAGTTGATTAAGATTCTTTTTTGATAGCAAGGATCTGATAGAATTGGGAGCAAACATATTTTATTAAATGTGTAAACTTTTTGGTTTTTTAAATTTCAACTGTCTAGAAAGAGAAGCTTTGGTTGGTATTTGAGAAAGTTAGACTAGTTGTGACAAGTTCTAAATAAAGAAAATGATATTTTTGAGGGAAAAATTTTTAGCTTAGATAACGAAGAACCATAATAACTTTCATAGAGAATTTCAATGATAGCTAGAAAAGGATCAGAGACTCGAAAAGCAGGTCTCTTAACATATTGAAGGAGAATTTTCAAGGTCATGATATAACTTGGATCTTTGTATGTTGTTAAATTTATTTAACCTCTGATCATAAAATCATTCCTTTGAGTGAGGATAAGAGCTCAATGGTCGACAACACTGACGTTCAACAAATTGCCCAAGAATTGGATTTAGCTGGTGCCCTTAAGAGAGTCCTTAAGGCTGCTTCTTACAGAGATGGTTTGGCTAAGGGATTACATGAAGTTTGTAAGGCAATCGATAATGCCAAGAAGCCTATCGCTTGTATCTTGGCTGACAACTGTGACGAACCTCAATACAAGAAGCTCGTCGAAGCCCTCTGCAAAGAGAATGATGTTCCCTTGATCAGAATTAAGGACGGTAAGACTCTTGGAGAATGGGTCGGATTGTGCAAATATGATGCCATGATGAACCCCAGAAAGGTCAGAAGATGCAGCAGCTGTGTCATCAGAGAATTTGCCATTGAAGATGAAGCTACCAAGTTGGTCTCAGAGGCTATTGCTGGAAAGAAGGAAATCAGACTTGATTAAATAAGTTTTCTCTGTAACCTTGTATTTCTACCCTCTAGTTTTGTTAAGCGAACAAGGAACGCATAAGAAAGAAAGATAGAAAATCTTTTAATAAAGGAAATAAATTTCTGTATCAGGTCTCCTACCGACCTCATTTTACGTCTCCCTAAACCTCGAGAAATCTAGGCATTTAGGAAGACATCACGGCTGTAATTTATTTCTCTTCTATAGAGACTATAAGCGCTAACGACCTTTATATCGATATACGCGTCCATTTTTACATTCCAATAAATAAATAATATTTAATCGAGTATCTAGATATGGAAGACGACCAGGAAAAGATATTGGAAGACGCCAAGAGAAACATTAAGGAACAGGCTTATTACATGCGCCAAGCCATTGATAGTGCCAAGCTTAGGGATGTCTTGAAGCACTCTGCTAACATGTTGGCGGAATTAAAAACTGACAAGCTTTCCCCTAAAAATTACTATATGATCTTCATGCAAGCCTTCGATGAAATGAGAGCCGTCGAAGCTTGCTTCAAAGAGGAATACAAGAGAGGCAGAAAGATCGCTGATTTGTACGAGAACGTTCAACATGCCCAACATATCATTCCCAGACTTTACCTGTTAATTACAGTTGGCTCCGTATATATTTCAACTCACGAGATCGCTGCCAGAGATATTCTTAGTGATTTGATGGAAATGATGAAGGGTGTCCAACATCCCTTGAAGGGCTTGTTCTTGAGATACTACTTCTTGAAGCTTTGCAAGGACAGACTCCCAGATAAGGGCAGTGAATACGAAGGGTATATTGAAATTATTCGATCATACTTATCATTTATAGTGAAGGAGGAGACTTCAACGACGCTATCAATATTATCTTGGCCAACTTGAATGAAATGAATAAACTCTGGACTAGAGTTCAATCTTCTGGAGGAAAGGACAAAGGAAAGAAAGACAAGGAAAGAAACGACCTTAAGGTTATTATCGGAGAAAACCTGGTTAGACTTTCTCAACTCGAAGGTCTCACCCTTGAACTTTATAAAGAATCAGTCTTGGACAGAATCATCGAAATTGTATCACCTTATTTTATCATTCCTAACAAACTAGGTTCTTTCCAAGGACGACAAGATCTCTCAACAATACTTGATGGATTGTATCATCCAGGCCTTCCCTGATGAATTCCATATCGAAACTTTGGAAAAGATCCTTTCCACCTGTGCTCAAATTATGCTCAACGGTGTTGATATCAAGACCATCTTCATCAGATTGATGGACAGATTGGCTGATTTCGTTGCCAACGCTGAAGAAGAAGTTCCCAGTCTTGCCAACTTGGATCTCTATGATATGTTCAAGAAGAATATTGACAGAATTATTGAAAGCCAAGGTGCCAATCTTGAACTCAGCAAATTCTTGGACCTCCAAGTTGCCTTCCTCAAGTTCTGTAGCCAATTGTACCCAGAAAATGTCGAATACGTCAACAACATCCTCAAGTCATGCTGCACCCTTTGCCAAAAGCAAAATGCCGCTGACATTGATGAAGACTCTTTGAAGAACATTGTCAAATTGCTCACCCTCCCCCTCGACACCTTGTCCATCTCTGTCCTTCAAATGGACGAATTCCCCAAGCTCATGAAATACCTTCCTTTCATGAAGAGAAGACAAGTCTCTCTTAAGATCTGCCAAGCTGTCGTCAACAGTGCTGTCCCTCTTGACAACATTGAAACTGTCAGACAAATCATCGAATTCATCAGACCTCTCTTAAGAGATGAAGTCGACACTCAAACTTTAGATCCCTTGGAATTCGAAGAAGAGCAAAATCTTGTCTGCAGAGTCATTCACCTCGTCACCCACAGCAACCCTGACGAATACTTCACCATTCTCGAAGAATTCAGAAAGCAATTCTATGAGGGAGGCCCTAAGAGATCATTCTTCACCTTCCAAGCTTCCTTCTTCGCTTATGTCAAGCTTGCCAGATACATGCACCTTTGCCATGTCCACAGACAGACCTCTGAGGAGGAAGAAGAAACCACTGATGAAAACGCTACTTCTCCCGCTCCCAGAAAGATCTACAATCTTAAGAGAACCTATTACAAGGGAGATTTCGAGCTCAACCTCTCTAAGCTCTATCCTATTTTGAAGGACTTCATTGAAAAGTTGGTCCCTGATCACCCCGATCTCTGCTTAAAATTATACTTGGAATTCATTCAAATCATCAATCTCTGCGACGTCAACAAGGACGTAAGAGATTTTCAAATATTTCTAATCACATTATAGCTTGATGAACATACCTATGACCTCTTCACCCAAGTCCTCGAAATTTACCAAAACGATATTGCTGATGCCGAACAAAAGGTAAAAATAACAATAATAATTTCCTTATTATACTAGATCACCTTCATTGCTGTCATCACCTCTGCTCTCCACACCATTACCTGCATGGGAGAAGAAAACTACGATGGCTTGGCTGGAAACACTGCTTCTTACAGCAGCAAGTTGCTCAAGAAGTTTGACCAATGCTTGGCCGTTTTGAACAGCACTCACCTCTTCTACTCACCAGCTCAAGTAATAAAATTTTGGAATAAAGCTAATTGTGTAGAGAAACGAAGCCAGAGTTATGGAATGCTTCAAGAAGGCTTTGAAAATCACTGATGCCAGCTTCAGCTCTAAGCCCAACAAGGAGAACTTCCACTTATATATTGCCATTCTCAATAAATTCTTGTATTATTTCAATCATGATGACTTCCAAGCTGTAAGAAGGGAATTATTATTATTTTTAATGTTTTAGATTAAGGCTGATGATGTCAACAAGTGCATTGAAGTTATCAAGCAAAAGCTCGGCAGCATTCCCGAAAAGGACCATCCCTACCTTAACAACACCTTTGAATATATCCTATGCAGACAAAAGGAATCAGAAAAGTACCAAGCTATCGTTATCTAAGTTCTATATTATAATGTTTTCGCAGTATGGGTTCATATGAGTATCTCTTAAGGCGAATCTGACAAAAAATCCTTATATAAACTTTCGTATCTAAAATTTATTTGATGGAACCTCTAATTGAGAAGAAAGGACAAAATTCTAACCACACTAAAGGAAAAGGCCAAAATAAACCCGAGAACAACTCTCAGGAAATTGTATAGTATCTTATCCTAGATTCTTTCATTAATTCTCAGTACCTTAGATCTTGAACTTGCAGATGAAAACACTGCTAGAATTTTAAAAGAAGTCATTGACGTTGATGAAGAACTCTACAGCTCCATTATCACCAGAGAGCTTACTGTTGAAGGAAAGAAGGTCACTTTGTAAGTTCTGAAGCATCTTTGCTAATTTGTTAGAAAATATACAACAAATAATGCCAAGAAATTGAGAATAGCAATAGGTAATATCCTCGAAAACGCCATATTGGTCCTGAAAACTGTGCAGGAGTTTCCACAGTAATTGAATTTTTCCTTGCGTAATTAAACTCTGTTTGTTGTTATACCTGTATATTAATCTGATGAATCCGCCCTTCGTGTAAATCGAATTTACAAAAGAATTTTTTTCATTATTAGCATCTTCTGAGTTCTCTTCGAATTGATCAAATATGAACATATTTCCAAGACGAAATGCAAAATGAAAAATGATTATAAAAACATATCAAAGTATCAGAATACTCATTGTTTAAAATCAAAAGAGGGTACTACTAATGATTTTTTAGTTCTTTCTAGAGGACTAAGAGCAGGCTGAGGAATCTCTACAGGTTCAATCTTCCTAAAAAGATTAGAAAAATTCTTTTTATGACTATACCAGATGTCCTTCACATATTCTCTAATAGTTCTGTCGCTACTGAATTTAGAAGAGTTTAAAGCGGTCTTGATGGACATACGAATCCATTCTTCACGATTCTTATAAAGTGCATCAACCTAATTTAAGTCATTTTTATAGTAATTTTTACATTGTTTTGGGCTTCACAATAAGCAGCAAAATCTTGGCAAACAAGATAGTTATCATTATTATATCGGACGCTGTCCAGAAGTTCTGACATCTCTTCAGCGAATCCGAACATTCCATCACTGATGGCGGTGAAAACCTCTTTAAGTTCAGGGCTAATATATTCATTCGGATGAGTATATCTCATCTAACAGGATTAACAGAACATGACTTAAGTTACCTTGGCTTGCAACTTCTGGATTTCATTGACTTTAGCTCCGAAGAGGAACATATTTTCCTCACCAATTTCTTTTGCAATTTCAATATTGGCACCATCATAAGTTCCCAAAATCAAGCACCCATTCATACAGAACTTCATGTTGCTGGTACCTGATGCCTCTGTTCCGGCTGTTGAGATATGCTGGCTCAGTTCAGCAGCAGGAATGATCACTTCAGCTGCAGAAACATTATAATTTTGAAGGAATACGACTTTAAGTAACTCTCTTGTCTCCTTATCCCTGTTAACAGTGTGCTGGATTGCACAAATTAACTTGATAATTCTTTTGGCATTTAAATATCCAGGGGCAGCCTTTCCTCCTATAATAAATGTTCTTGGAACAGTCTTAGCTTTTTCTTGAGGTGTCATTTTCTTCAATTTGAGGTATCTATGAATGATGTAAAAGGCGTTCATGAGCTGTCTCTTATATTCATGAATTCTCTTAACCATAACATCGAATAGAGAATTTTCATTCACTACAACTCCAGCATGCTTTACGATCCATTCAGCTAATCTCTTCTTATTCTTGACCTTTATCTCCCACCATTCTTTTCTGAAAGTGGGATTATCAACTTCTTTATTCAATTTTTTTATCATGTCCAAATCAACCTTCCAATCTTTGGTACCAAGATATTGAGTATAAAGCTCTGCAAGATCAGGGTTGCAACAGCAAATCCATCTTCTAGGTGTAACTCCGTTTGTCTTGTTCTGGAATTTGTTTGGAAATACTTCGTAAAAGTCTTTGAAGATTGTTGTCTTTAAGAGCTCTGTATGGATTTCAGCCACTCCATTTACGGTATGGGTTCCGACAACACACTACAAATTAGTAAATGAAATGCTCTTAATACCAAATTGGCCATACGGACCATCTTAGGATTACTCTCTTCAATTAGAGAGAGTCTGGCAATCTTTTCCCAATCACCAGGGAATCGCTTGATCATTCTTTCGAGGAAGAAATGGTTGATTAAATAGATAATTTCTAAATGTCTGGGAAGCAAATTTCCAAAAAGATCTACTCCCCATTTTTCCAAAGCTTCTGGCAAAACGGTATGATTAGTGTAGGCGAAAACGTTATATACTAGAGACCAAGCAAAATCACTAAAATCTTATTAAATTTCAATTTACGCTTACTATTCTAGGCCTTCTTCATCAACTAAGATTCTCATTAATTCAACAATACTCAAAGCAGGATGAGTATCATTTAATTGAATTGCAACCTTTTCTGGAAGTAGCTTCCAATCAGTATTTCTCTTCTTGAATCTCCTCAGAATATCTCGGATAGAAGCTGAAACAAAGAAGTATTGTTGCTTGAGTCTCAATTCTTTTCCTCCAATTGTAGAATCATTAGGATAAAGAACGCTCGATATACATTCTGCTCTCTGTCTAGCCTCCAGAGCATGGAAATAGTCACCATGGTTGAACGAATTAAAGTCAATTTCTGTGACAGGTTCAGATCTCCAGAGACGAAGATTAATAGTGTTAAAAGTGTCATAGCCAGGAATTGGATTATCATAAGCAACAGCATTGACAATTTCACCTCCTTCCCAAATTGACTTTTCTTTGTCTCCCCATCTTTCTTTCTTGACGTATCCATAAAATCTGATTTTATACTTGATATCAGTTCTTTGTATCTCCCAAGGATTGCCGTGAATTAGCCAATAATCTGGGACTTCAATTTGATTTCCATGAATGATTTTCTGCTTAAAAATACCATAATTATATCTAATTCCGTATCCCCAAGCGGGAAGATTCAATGTTGCCATAGAATCCAAAAAGCAGGCTGCAAGTCTTCCTAAACCACCGTTTCCAAGGCCGGGATCTTTCTCATGCTCATAAAGATCTTCTAGTTTGTATCCAAGCTCATTGAGGGCTTCAGCATACTCTTTTTCTAAGTCAATATTAATCAAAGCATTTTTAAGCGATCTCCCCATTAGATATTCAAGTGACATATAATAAAGCCTTTTCATATTATGCGAGTGAATTTCTTGCTGAGTGTCATTCCAGGCTTCAAGTAAACGGTCTTTCACTGTTAGAGCAGTAGCCTTGTAGCAGAGGTTTGTGTCAAAATCAAATCTGGTTCTTGCAAGAGTGTATTCAACATGATTAACAATATTGGCTTGAATCGTTTGTATGTCTCTTGGGATGTAGGTGCTCATCAACTCCCATAGCTTCTCGTTTTTAGCTTCGTCTAAGTCAGCCTTCTTTATATACTCAGGTCTGAATAGAGGAGTGTCGGCATCTAAATCCGATCTTGAAGATTGATGCTTTGGCTATAAAATAAGAAACAAGTCTCAAGAATGTACTGTTATATTCTTAGGAGAACTCATGACTAGTTATTTAGGCTAATCTAACTTTTTTGTATTTTTATTTAATTTTATTGAAACAGAATATTGGGAAAAACCTTTTAGATCAATCAAGATTCCTACTGGTTCTTTAAAATAATAATTTTGACTTCTTTGAAGAGTTAAACCAGAATTGTATTGTGCTCAAGAGCTAGAGAGACAATCTCAAAAGCTTAAAATAACACTTTCTTAAGTCAATAATTCAATTAAACCTACTTGTTTGAAAACTTGATCTGAGTTCTTTTTACTACACCTTCAGAGTTCAACTTTTGTCTTCTTTAAACAAGAATTTGAACCAACATTGTTCTGCTTTTTTTTTCTCTATGTAATTTCAGATAAATTTGGCAGCGTATCCTGGCTTATCATTTGACAAATAGTTATCATCATTGATAGAATATGGCAATTTCAATCTATATTTAGTCAGGATACTAGCCCAGCTCTTGAATATTCCATAAGAAATTAGATAAATATTACCTATGAAGATAAACGGTCATATTCCTTATTAGCCCAGAATATAAGATATTTATTTTAATATCAACACTATGACTAGTATGCTTACATTATCTCTAATAGTAACCCTTTTCTTATTTTGTTTAATGAAGAAAGTTCTTCTGTATCCACATTCTATATATGGTTACGAACCAAGTCCATACAGAATTATTCTCTATTCGGAATTTGTAATTAGTGATGCTGGTGGTGCTCCTTGTCTTCATAGTGCAATTGTTCGTGGTGATGACGGTGACCACGTCTCTGGACCAATCTGTTGTGAAGGTGTCTTAATTTCTCAACATCATATCTGGGGTCAATGATTTCGTGGAAGAATTCAGCACCATATACTTCTAAATATCTACGAGCCATGCGGTTTCTTTGGACAGTTGCAACGACTTCATTGAAGAAATTGGGGAATCTGATAACAACAGCCTCAGCAGCGAGGAGTCCTCCGAACAAGATCAGGGGTTTGACTCCAAAGTAACGGTTTCTATACATAATTGTTGCAAGGAGTGCGTTGACACCACATGCAGTCCAGACAAAAGATCTGCTGATGATACCAGCTGGAGTTCCACTTAGTAATCTCTCTTCTTGGGGTGGGAAGAAGTGGTGATTGAATTCCTTGATCTTCTTAAGAGCGAAGACAGTTCTGCTGACGATTTGTTTTTCACTATACTCAGAGAGAGGTTTATGTTCGTAATTGGAAGTATCAATAACTGGATGATAATGTTCATGGAAAGGGGCAGTGATCAAATGCTTGACCTTCTCTAACAAAGAGTCGTGGTGGGCGTCATAGTAGGGCTTGAGTCTTTGTATAATTTCTGACTTTATCAAGTGTTCCTTGTCGCTCATGTCACAGGACTTGAATCAATAAAATATTTTAAACTGATCTGCAATATCTTCAATATTGGAACTTTGATTTTCAAGTCGATAACAAGCTTTAGTAACACATTATTCAAGCTTAAGCACCCAGAGTCACCCTCTTATGACAATTTAGAACTACGATGATCAAAATGAAGATAAATAAAATTATAGGACATATGAATATGAATATGATAATACAGAATAATACTATAGCGAGATGGTAAATCTTTACTAATTATAGAATTACTGTGTACAAAATATTAAGTTAGAATCCTTGGGTTATACTTTATTTGTGAGAACTATTGAATCATTTTCAAGTCAAAATTATTTACTGGGAAACCATGATTGATGCATGCATGAATCTCTTGAAGTGTAGAGGAGGCATTGATTCCCAAGTATCATTGATTACAGAATATCTAATTTATAAACAAAATTTCTTCCAATCTTACTTTTCAACAGTCTTCAATGGTCCGTTGTCAAATCCTCCAAAGACATATATATGCTGGAAGTCTCCACTAGAAACAGCAGATAGTGTACATCTTGCATAATTCATTGGGCTCACGAATACCCATTCATTAGTTTGTTCATCGTATCTTTCAACAGTGCTTAGATAATTTTCTCCATCAAATCCACCAATAGCATAGATACCATCTGGAAGAGTTACAGCAGCCAGAGCCCTTCTAGGAACATTCATTGGGGCAATTGTTTCCCAGATCTTGTTCACAGGGTCATATCTTTCAACGACATTCAGACAGAGACTAAGAGATAAATTGAAAAATATAATATGTTACTTAGCAGGACCTCCAAAACCTCCAATAGCATAAATCTTTTGATCAGGTCCTACTGTAACTGCAAGCTCGTCTCTCTTGAATTTCAAGTAGGGAAGGGATGTCCATTTTTTGGTTGTGAAGTTATAACTCTCAAATGTTCTCAGAATGTTATGACCATCATTACCACCACATACGTAGAGTTCTCCTAAGAAATTTAGATTATCTTTGTGGAGCAATACCATCATGAATTACAGCTCCAAATCCACTCTTTGCTGAGGTTAGAGTTATTTCTGAGGTAGTCAGTGACATATCTTTAACGTTGTATTCCTCACAGCTGGCTGTTCTAACTCCTTCCTGTAAACATTATGGCTTACTCAATGAAAGTATTACTAGTTTCCCTCCCATGATCAAGATATTATTGTTGGGTGTTACAACTGTAGCAAATTTAGTTCTGTTGTTCTTGAAGCTTCCTGCAATTTCCCACTTTCCTTTTTGGAGATCCATCTTCTCTATATACAGTTGAGAGTTTTCCACAAATCCTCCCATGACATAAATAGAGGAAGTCATTTGTTGACATAAATAGGAAAGATCAAGTTTTTGGGTGTTCAATTCTGAGATATCCGAAGTTGCCTTATTTGCACTGTCTGTAACAAAGGTTCTTATATTATTCTTCCTGGGGAAATCTTGAATAGGAGGAATATCTTGTCTAGAATGGAAAGAGCTCAAATGACTGCCCCCTTTTCCTATTTATTAATTTGAAAATATGGATGCTATACCTTGCTCAAGTAAATCCAAAATTTCATCATTAGCAAAGGAATCACTTTTGTTGGCTAAATCCCTGTGGGCAATCTCTTCCATATCTGCTAAGGCTCCTTCAAGTTCTCCCACAGCCTTCTCTCCATAAGGATTATTAACTAGACTATTATTAGCGTAGCCTCTCTTAGCTTCAGGCTTCTGGACTTTAGCACATGCAATACCAGGAGTGTTAGACCCTTTTTTGTTTTGAAGTTTGTCTTCATTTTTGGGAGGACTGTGGGCTCTATGCTTCATTTCCGCTTTAAGATAGTTATTCAAACCAATGACCTCTAAACAATCAGACTGGAAAGGCTATTTTTATTCACCTGCAACTTTTTCTTCTAAAGCTGAGTTTGTCAGCTTTCCAGCATGAGATTTCTTTTCAGGAGAATTAGTCCTCATTCTAGAATTTCAAATAATTTTTTTGGGAAGTTACCTCTTTAGGTCTTCTTGAAGCTGCTTCTCTTTGGATTGCTGGAGCATGCCAATAGGTATCTTATTTCCGAATTTATCTGTAATGCTGAATTGGAAAGGAAATTGTCCATTGTGATTAGTATTTTGGTCCTTTTTAAGATTTCCAGAGTTTCTATTAGCATTTGCGTTCTTTTGAGCAGAATCCTTATTTAATTTCTTAGCTGGTTGCTGGTTATTACTATTAGTAACAGCGTTAGTATTCACTTGGACACTTGCAATTAAATTTGCAGTCGTAGGATTCGGCCTTGGAGCTCCCTTATTGGCATTCTGGACTTTAGAAGGGTTCAGGAGTTTCCATAATGCATTCATTTCGGCCTCACGGTTAAGCTCAGTAAAAGGAACAACATATTCAAAATTTTCGACATTAACAGTTGCATTCTTAATGATTTCAATACGAGCAACTGAGTTCCTGAGGAGAGCGATATCAGACTGGAGTTGAACTGATTGGAACTCCTTGTAAAAGATATTCACATGCTCTAGTCTGAGTTCTACGGTATTTTCCATTTTCTTCAACATACTTTCCTCAGCCTTCATTTGGTCTACAATTTTTTGTTTTAAAGCTGCTTCTCTTTCTGCCAGGATTTTCCTAATCTCATTAAAGAATCCAGTGATTTCATTTTTTGATTTTTCTGCAGCATTGCTTAGAGTCACATATGCATCAAAGACTGCCTCTTGTATATGACGTAACTTGCCTTCAATAATTTGTGTTAATTCATTTGCTTTGTTGATTAGATGTCTTTCCTTTTGGGCAGCCTAAGTTTCATAAGCCAAAGAACAAAATCTCTTACATTCTCGATTGACGTAATTTCGTGATTCTTATACCCATCTTCTAAAATACAAGTAATGCACAATAATTGTCTGTCATTCTCACAGAAGGCTTAGAAATTATTAAATCACTTAGAAGAGGTACCTTCAATTCTTTTTCCGTGTTTTTGACAAAATGCTGAAGGGTCTCTTGCGATTTCTGTGTCAAGTTCACGTTTTGGACTATGCTTTTGCCTTTCAAGGGATGGATTATTCCCAAAATTCAATAAAGCTAGATTCTTTGGAAATGAGTTTATATTTGGTGCTTCATTAATAACTTTGCACTCTGGACACATTATCGCACCATCAAAATAATGCTTTCTTAGACACTTTTCACAAATACTGTGTCCGCAACCTATTAATAGGCGTGGACAGTTTTCATCCCTATTGTACAGCGAACTACAATTATAACAATCCATGAAATACTATTCAAAAATTTATAGTTATCTGAAAGTTGTTTGTTAATTTTAAAAGTTTGCATAAAAAACTTTGCAAAACGGCACAGTTGATACCAATTAGCAATAATTCTAATCCGCTTAACCATTCATAGTCTAAGTCAAGTCTTTCTCCCTGAACAGGCTGAAATAGTTAGAATGCTAGCTATGAATTTTTCTTCTCATAGTTAATTTTAGCCTGACTATTGTCTAGTTAATAACAATACACAGTAATTCCTGAGTGTAGGAAGAGGAGTCTTCTTCAAAGGAATTGAAAAATATATTTTGCAGATCTTGTATGTTGACACGAATTGAGTTATATGGACCTAAACTTTCAGTTTACCTCTATTATAGACTAAGATTCTTAAAGAAAGGCCTAAACGCTAATTCTAAGCACAATAGAGAAAATAAAACTCCTGACGATTCTAATTACTTTAAATAAAAATTTCAAGTGAAAAATGGCAACAAATTCAAAGAAAGAGGACATATCTAACTTAGACGTCCCAAAGGGAGCCCTGACTTATGGCTCTTTAATTTATTTAACGTTCACAGAGGAAAATTTGACAGAATATGTTGCTTATTCGGAAGGACTGACAAAAACAAAGATTTTATTAAAAACAAGAGACGAATTTGAAAAGCAGAGCATGTATATGAAAGGTCTTTTCCGTATTTATCCTTCCTTTTTCCAGAATGAATACACAAAGGGAAAGAATAAGTTCGAGGAGATTCTAGAGGCAAGGAATGCCAATCAATCCAATACAAGAGGTAAATCTCATTTAATCTAGGCCCTTAATCTCTAGAAACCAAGCAACAAATACCCAAATTAGTCAAGGGAATAACTGAAGAACTGTCTCTCAACTACGATATCTACGAGAAAGCTAAAGGCTCTCCAATCAGATATGGTCAAGTTATTCAACTATTCCATATCAGTTCTCAAAAATATCTATCTTTTAATCCAGAAGCTACTGCAGATCTCGAAAGTGACTGTCTCAAGTAATATCTTATCCAAAAATTTAAATAATATAGAGTCGAATTGAAGTATGAAAGCTCTGAAAGAAGTTGCTTCAGAGTAGTTCCAAGTTTTAAATATCAGCAAGAAAGTCAGGGTGGCTATATCTGGGATAATGATATTGTATACCTAATTTCTGTTGTCGATTCTGGCAGTAGAATCTTTGCTGATCCTTACCTGCATGCCTCAAGAAGTATTGGAGGAGTTAAAAATAAGCACCTCGGAAAGAAAGCTGTTGAAAAGAAAGAAGTTAATGTTTCTACGGATAGGAAGACCAATTGGAAGTAAAGAAATTTCAATTTGGAAATAAAAGCATAGAGTCAAGATCTTTTCTGACTATGTTGATGAAAAGTGTGATGCCCTTTGTATTGGAGATATAGTGTGGATAAACTTATCAGAAGAAGATGTAAAGAAGGTGATATAGTTATAATTATCTAGAAAAATCTGATCGTTTTGAATATTAATGACAGAGATGTCGGGTTTAACTTCAGATTTGTTTCATGTGTTTCCTCAGGAAAATACAGCAAATTTGTTGGAAACTCAAACGGAATGTTTATGATTGAAAGTTTGAATATGAACGAAGGAGGTCTAGTCAAATGGGACACTAATTATCGTCTCAAGCATGTCACGTATACAACCATATTATCTAGCTAATTTGTTAGAACCAATAAATATATTGGAATCAATCCTGAACCAGTCCTTGATAGTGGCGAGAAGCCTAAAGAAAAACATATTTATACCTTAAGGCTAGTTGATTCAGAAAGAGATGCAGCCTTATGCTCATTTGAATTATTATACTCCACCATTGGCTCAAAGAATAAGCAATTCTTCCTTAAACATATTCCAAAAGATGCCTATTTCAAATTAAAACTACAAATGAGATATACTGGTCACAGAGAATGGATCCCATTCTGGCTAAGTTACGATGATGTTCCTAGAGATAAAGTGAATATCAAAGATCAAAGTAACCTTTTACCTTCTTTATTTGAACTATCATAGTTGATGGAGATTTCGTGACTCTCCCCCTCGTTACTAGAAATAAAGGAGACTTCATTTTCTGTCTCTCCAGAGCCAACCAGAATGAAGTCATCGTAACCCAATTCCTTATTTCATGCAAGAACACAATTAAAAACTCTCTGAAGTTCCTGGAGCCTGAGTATATGACATACGAATTTACCAAGGTGGAAGAAATTTTGGTCAAGCATAAGATAGTTACTTACAAATTTGAAAGAATCCTGAATACACTTAAGCAGCTTGAGGCCTTTTGTAAAAATAAATTATTGGACTACTTGAATCCCGATCAAACTTATGGCCATATCAACAAGTATATTCAAAATGTCCTTAAAGAACAACTCTTCATTGAAATATTAATACAGGCCCTTATTATTGCCTTTCCCACTTATGAGCTCCTTGAAGAACTGAAAAAAACAGAACAATCAAGAAAGACCAAAAAGGCCAAGAAGAGAGGAACCTTCCTGAGCCCTACTCTTATGATTAAGGATGCTTTGATGAGTCCTGAAAAGGACAATACAATTCAATTTTTCAGTAAGAGGTATTCACATAATTGTAAATTATTAGACAATCCCTATATTGCAGAAGTCAAGGAGGAAATCAACCATAGGAAGATGAAAATCTGTGACTGGGCTTACAAAGTTATCATGAGTATCTGTGAGAAAAATCTGGCTAATCAGACCTACACTTTCAGATATTTGCCAATCTTCCAAATGCATGCTGACTATATCCCCTCTGCCATCGACTGTGTGAATATAATTGTCAAAGATAATGAAGAACTTCTGCTCAATTTGCATCGTAGCAACCAAGCCCGAAATAATCAAGAAATTGATCAAAATGTCTTTTCAGAAAATATCAAAAGATTGCACAATGCACACTCATACGAAAAGAATTTACCTGTTTCTCCCGTTAAGAAAGACAAACCCTCCAACCAAGCGTTTAGCCCAGTAGCGAACAGAGACATTTATGAAAGAGCTTATCACATGTATTATGACAGGCTGATAAAGTATCTAAATAGAGATCCTACTGGTGTTTTCGATGGATGGAATTACATTCAATTCTTTGCTTCACTTTTGAAGAAAACAGATGATATCGAAAAGATCAAAAAACTCATTCTCTTCTTCAAGACGATCTCCTTAAATCATAACACGGGTATTAGTGTTAATCAGGAAACCCTATTCAAATACTTCACGAATCGAGATAATGGAATGTGCATTATGCAGACTAACATGTTAAAGTTAAGATCAGAAGGTGAAAATATTCTAATTAGTGTTCCTATGAAACAATTTCATGGCAAGATGTTTGAACTGAAAGACTTCCTGGAAAATGAAGAGCTCAATCCTTCTGATGTCCAACTCTCAAATCTTGCAAACCTTGATAAGAGCGGGGACTCAGATGTTGATTATATGGCCGTCTTTGACTATCTGAGCACTTTCAATGAAGAATTGGTATCAAATCATGTCGAATTTTATGCTGCCCTTTGCCAAAGCAGAAATTTCAGTTGGAGACGTTTCATAGAGAAGGACCTTAAATGGGATGCTTTGATAGCTCAGCTCAAGAAAGATATTCCTAATAGAATAAAGGCTGCGATCTGCAGGCTTTTGATAGCATTATACATCGATCAAGATCCTAGAAGAGAAATTCCTATTCCAATTCTCTGTAAGATTGTTGATAAAAAGAAAGCCAGTAAAGAATGAAAACTAAAGTGTTAATCTGTATAGGTAGGAAGGAAGAAGAAGGAAAGAAAAAGAATAAGAATAAGAATCTGATGACCTTCACAACTAATGAAATGAAATTTGAAACAGAGAGTGAAAATATTGATCTTGAAGCATTCAAGATATACCTAATTGCTCAGATTGAGGATATTGTAATTCAAGTATTTCCTTCTCTAAATTACCTAGAAAGACCTCATCAATGAAGTTCCAGTTGATCCTAATGAACAAAAAAAGAAAGGTAGTATTTCAATTCAGAGAAAGATGGAAGATAATTATGATCAAATTTACAATTCATATCTTCTTGAGATACTTGAAATTATCCATCTCATGCTAAAATTCAAGAAAATTGAGATCCAAGCTAAAAAGATTAAAATTGAACCATTACCAAAGAAGGATGGATTATTTGCTAATGTTACTAAGATAAATCTGGGAATAAATTGGAAGCTCAATATTGGGCTAAATCCTTTAAATATTTTCAAGAAAACAAAAGAAGAAACTGAGCTTAGTGAATTTGAGAAAATTATCAGAGCTCTGGTTTTATTATTAGAATACGACAAAACTTATCCAGAAGCAAAGGCAAGACTTCTAAAGCTAAGAGCAGGTAATTCTTGTTCTAAATTTATTAATTTTTCAAGAAAGAGAAGCTAAGAGAAAAGAACAAGAAAATGCCCTTTCAGTACTTTCAGCTAAGAAACTCGTGAGTGGTGTATTTGGAGTTCTCAGTGGAGCGACTAATATGTTATTGAGTCTAAATACATCTGGAGAGGAAGCTAAGGCCTCTAAATTAAAGAAAAGTGTTATGTAAGACTTAACTTCTCGAGTTTCAACTGTTAGTAATCTGGACTTCTTAAATCAGGATCTCACAGGAAATGAGGTTTATCTCAAGCAAGCAGACGTCATGAAGAATATTTTGGAGAGCTTATTAGGTGAACAGGATCTCGATATCGAATCTACTATCAAAATGAAAGTCATTGATATCCTCAACTATTACTTTGACTATAAACAAGACAAACTATTATCTAATCTAAGAAGAGTCTTCCTCCATATGATTGAAGAAGCTGAATTATTGAAGCTCTATCAAAGCGATCCAACTCTTAAGCAGCTTAGATCTAAAATTCAAGAATGTGTGGCCCATTACACGAAATATATCTTACCAAGAATTTCCCTCACAGGAATGTCAATCGATGAAGAAGAGGAGATCTTCAAAAATGACCAAGGAGAAGACATCTTGGACATAAACGAACTTCTTGGATTTGAACTTCTCCCAGTTTTGCTCCAACAACTTGCTCTCAACAACCATAAAGTATTTGAAAGAAAATTGCTACACATTATGCTCAAAATGTACAACCAGAGAGAGCAATTTGCCAATACTGCTAAGGAACTTTTACTCCTCTTTGATGAAGTCAATATTAGCAATTTTATTCGATCCAAAAGAATTAATGAAACACTTCGTAAAAATGCTGAATCTTCAGAAAGCTGGCTGACCACTAGTAAGGTTGACGAATCACTCTTGGAAGAAACAAAAGAAATTCTGTTATTCTTCTATAACAGTTTGTTTGCCTTCAATGCTAATGATGAAGAGAAACATTATGACCCTCTAAGAATCGAAAACTGTCCAGTCAACAAAGTCCGACAAGACATGTACAGACATATTAAGGTCTATGAGCCAATTATCAGTCTTATTAGAGATAATATTCATATTGTCGAATCCAGCGATAACAAGGAAGTTAATGAGCTCTTCAGACTCTGTTTCTCTGTATTGTCTGCTTTTGCTAAGAACAACCCAGCTAATCAGGTCCTTTTGGCTAACACTCTAGTGGTTTTCCTCTACAATATGCATAATAATTTGGGACATGTTAAACTTCTGGTAGAAATCTATAGAGATAATCTTTATCTCTGTACCGAGAGAATTGAAGAGGTCCTTCATGATATAATTAGACTGATCAAAACAACAGGAAGAAAAGCAGAATACCTCGAATTCTTCAAAGTTATTCAAAAAGTCAATGGCGAAGTTATTTACAACAACCAGAAGAGAGTTTTGGATATTTTCCTCGATCCCAAAAACAAGAAAGAGCTCCTCTATTTAGGAGAAGTCGCGAATGAATTCCACCCCAGAAATACTTTTAGTTTCCAAAAGGCCATATACTCAAAAACCTCAAAGGTTGGAGATGAGCCATACTATTACCATGCAGAGCTTATCGAAGTAGCTTTATCAGGATTTCTTTAATATTTTAGCTACTTGCTATTACGGCTGTTGGTAAAGAAGGTCTTGTCCTGAATGAAGTCAGATTGAGAAATACTTTTGAATTGTCGTATTTCCTTGAAATCTTACTGAAAGAGTATATTTTCAATTTTGTGAAATAGAATCTTTAGGGATAATTTCTCAAGCACAGATCCTGAGCATCATATGATTGATGAATTTCCTGCCCAAGAATTCGAACTCCTCAAGATACCAGTTGCCAGTTATATCTTCTTCGTTTATTTGGAGTCCGATAAACTTTCAGAAGAGACTATTAGAAATAAGAGTAATGCTTTAGTTGGAATTTTTAATTTGTTTTAGGCAATTTAAGAAAGCTTATCAATATGGAAATGAATAGAATTGCAAACATGAAGCACTGCAAAACTTCTTACTTAAAATATTTGTTCGAAGAAATTATTAGACTCTATTACTGGTACAACAAGCAAGGAGTCATCACAGAGGATGAAGAAAAATTAGAAGATACCAAGAGAGATATCGTAGATCTTTACAACTTTATAAATATCATCCTGGGCAATATCCATAAATTTGACCCACAGGTATTTTGCTTACATAGTTTTCCTAATATTTAGAAAATTTCAAGTGAAGGAAAGAAGAATCTTCATGACATGCTAAAATTCCTTGATTTGGATCGACAAATTCCTGGATTTGATGAAATCTCTTCAAGAAAGAGGCTAACAACGACTGAAATCGTTTTGAAAAAACAAGATACAGAAGAGTCTGACATTGTTGAGAAGGCTACTCAATTGAGAGATAAAGAGACTGAACAAGCATGGAAGGTTGTTTGGGAAGAATTCATGAGCGCCTTTTTAGGCTCAAAACTCTTGAAGGATGTAAGACTAATTATCTTGTAATTAACTTTTAAGGAAATTGAAAGTGAGAAAAGAGTGTTGGCCCAAGCCCTGATCAAAGTGGATGAACTCGTTTCCAAAGATTCTACTCTCAAGGAAATTATCAATAAAGAAGAAGTCGTTAAAAAGCTGATCAATTTCGTCATTGATAATGACTATAATGAAGACACAAAGGAAACCATATCGTTAATTTTGGATACCCTAGGGTATAGAACATACTATCTGTAGTAATAATGTAGAAATATTATAGAAAATGAGGAAGATGATGACGGCAAAGAGGAGAAGCAAAATTTCCTGAACAAGAATAATTGTGTTTATATGATTCTGTCCAAACTTAGTAATCCTGAGATCTCGATATCAGATGAGCTCTTTGAGAGAATGATTCAGTTTGCTATTACTCTTTTAGATGGAGGAAACGAACAAGTTCAGAAGAGCATTTTCAAGCACTTTATTACTCACAACAGCTCTGAATTATTCTTCCTCAAACTCCATGAAAGATTCCTCCAAGAAATACATTTCCTCAAAAAGTTCAGCGAATTGGAAGATATTACCTCCAATGAAAAAATGAATGAGGAGATGAGTTCCATCTTGCGTCTATTACAATTATTTGCAGAAGGACATTTCAGCGACCTCCAAAATTACATCAGACAACAATATAACAGTTACCACAGCTATGATCTACTGGTGGATATGTCTGATCTCTTAAATGCCTACATGCAAACAAGACATAGTGCATTCTTTGAACCTATGCTTCAATGCTTTGACACACTCACAGAATTCATACAGGGTCCTTGTAGAGAAAATCAAATTGCTATCCTGCAAGGTAGCTTCCTTGATCTCGCTGCAAATCTCCTTTCGGTAAAAATTAAAATCCTCTGAGTAACTTTTTTAGATTGATGAGGTTGGAGATGATTTATTGGTAAAGAAGGGCAAGAAAACTAGACAAGAGTCCGAAATGGCTCCATGGCAAATTGCCCGTTTGAAATATAAATGCTCTATTACTTTGCTGAGTTTGCTCGAAGCTCGTAGAAATGATGATAATGTTAATCGTATGATGAAATCCTTAACAACGGAAGTTCTCAAGAGAAACATAACAGATATTTATAGAAATTTGCAGAACTTGTATAAGGGAGAATATACCAAAGAAGCCTTCCTTCATGTAAACATTTTTTTTTTAATTTGAACTAACGAAATTAGTACAATGATGAACCTGATGAGACTCATACCCCTGAGCACTGTGCCACTATTATCGAAACTGGATTCAATTTAATTTTCCTGTACAATATTTTCCAAGAAGCAAAAATGAGAAGTGGTGTTACAGATGGTACAAAATTCTTCTATGATCTATATAAAATTTCAGCTGATGAGCAAGGCGAAGAAGAAAAGAAAAACTTACTTACAGAGAGTATCGTTGGACAATGGGGAAAGCTGGGTGTTACAATCATGAAATTCTTCCTCAGCACCGTGAAGCGTAACAAAAATCTAAAGTTTCATTTTGACATTTCTTAGAGGCCGCAGGAACTGTTGTAGAGTCCACCAAGAAGGTTGGTCAAGTCGGTAAAAATATGCTCAAATTCAATAAAGTCGGTATTGCAGGAAAGGAGGAATTAGAAGAGGAAGAGATGGCTATTCTCAATGAATTGTCTATGAAAAGGACTGATCAATGGAAGGACGCTTTAGCATTTTTCCAAAAGAATTCTGCTCATATTGAAGTTCTTCGTGAAGATGGATTCCTTGAAAAGACTTACTTCCCAATCCTGCCGTTCTGTCATGCTATTACAAAGGTACATATCTTTGAATTAATCCTCACACAATAGGACACAAAGAATAAATTCAATAGAAATGTTAATAGAATCAGTGCCAAGTCAAAAGTATATGACTTAATGAAAAGCGCTGATGAGCTTATTGAAGTCGTTCAGCATGAATATAGGTACCTAACTTCTTCTGTCCTTTAATAAAATTAGGTTGACAAAACTTTTTGAAAGAACCAAAATTTTGGCTATCATTTCAAATAATATCATGCTTTGGAGAGATACAGCATTCATTTTAGCCATTGTTATCAACCTCATGGTGCTCATTACATACAAGAGAGTTGATGATCCAGACAATGATGACCCCGATGATCACGACAAAATTCAGTCAGATGGTCTCCAAAGTGCTATCAATACACTGGGAGTTTTCCTAATTATCTTCTCCATGATCATCGTTGCTTACTTCTTACTCAAGACCGCTCCACTTCTAGTTGCTAAAGCATGGGTGGGTGTGGTATTACTATATATTTTCTAAACTTAATAATATTTTAGTCCAAGGATAAGCTAAATCCTTTTGCCTATGTGATGAGAATTTTGAAGACCGGTATCTACTTGCTCAGTGATTTCTATGTGCTTTATTATTTCATATATGGGCTGACTGCTGTTATCGGTGTCACAATTTCCCACTTTTTCTTCGCATTCCACTTATTGGATGTGACGGTTAGATATCCATTGCTCCAAAGTGTGCTGAAGTCCATTTATGTCCCCAAGAAACAAATTTTCCTCACATATATCCTGTTCCAAGTTTTCAATTACTTCTTCTCTCTGGTCGGATATCAATGGTTGTCGGATGACTATAAAGGATATTGTGACTCAATGTGGGAGTGTTGGCTCACAGCTATTGACCAGCCTTTCAAAAATGATGGTGGTATAGGAGGTTTCCTTGAAGAGACAGAGAAATGTAATTACTTAGAAAATCAATTAATATATTAGATAATGTGGATTTCTTCAGATTCTTCTTTGATAACATATACATGATCTTCATTATGATGATTATGCTCAATATCTTCTCAGGTAAAGTTTCATATAGCCATGAGCTTAGTGTTAGGTATCATCATTGATACATTTGGAGAACTAAGAGACGAGGAAAAGAAGTTTGTCTATGATATAGAAAATGTCTGTTTCGTTTGTGGCTGGGATAGGGAAACTCTTGAAAAATATTCTGAAGGCAAAAATGGATTTAGGAACCACATCAAAAAGGATCACTATCAGTGGAACTATCTCTTTTACATTGCTTATCTGAAAAACAAAGACAAGACTGACTTCACCGGTTTGGAGAGTTATATTTGGGATCAGATTGAAAATGACGAGATTAATTGGTTCCCTACCCATAAGGCCCTTGTACTTCAGAGAAACAAGCATGGATCTCATGGAGAGGAGACTAATGTTGTATTAGAATCCCTGAAGAAAGTTGATGAAGCGCAAACTGAGACTCTTCACCAGAGCATGATGATATCCAAAAAGATTGGTGACTTGGAAGATATCGTTAAGAAGTATAAGAGATATAAGAGGAAGCAAATGGCCGCCCAACATAGATTAAATACTTCTTCAATGTCTGCTGGAAGTATGTCTACCTTATAAAGTTTATGATTATATTTGTTTTCTTTAGTTCATTTCATTCATTTTAGTTTCCGTGCATTCCAAGTTTAAACTGAGATCATTGTTTATTTGTTCGATTGTCTCGTAAAGGGCTCAATCCTTTATATGATATCGTTCTTGTAAAGTCTTCTCAAGATTAAAGAGAATATTAACTCTAACTTATAAATTGTTGAAAGATTTGAATTTGTTTGTACTCAATGGATCATTATTGAAGGTACTTGAGTTTTTCAAATTCGAAAGGTTAATCACTAGATAGAAGTATTTCAGTAAAATCTCTATTTGGTTTTAGCATGCGAAAAGATTTATTAGGAAGGACTGAAGCAAATACCAGAGAGAGAAACGGGTTTTTGCCCTGGTATAATAGTGAGATGTATTCAAATATCCATAAAAACGTAGTAGCAATAAAAATATGCACTACCATCGAAGAAGGTTCCTAGATATAACTATGAGATATAAACCTAAGAAACTAACTGATTAGGGGGAAAAAAGACCAGTGCAAAACTTGTTTGGCCTTAAAATAAATAGTCCAGGGATTGAGCTAAGAAGAAAGTTAAAACTAATGAAATAATTTAGACAAAAGAATGATTAGGTATGTATCCACTATCACTTCAAGTTCGAAATCTCTCCAGTTTTGAATACCAAAATACTCAGGGACTGTACAACTCTTTTTTCGATTCAGCCTTATCTGGCCTGAATAATTTGTCTTCCATTTATCTCTTCCCAAGAGTAATATTTTGAGTTCTTTCCTGCACAATAACTGTTTGGTTTATTGTTAAGCAACTAAAATAGTTGTCAAACACGTATATCATCATATTCAGAAGCTTTTAACAGAATCTTATTAATTCCATTTGTATTGGCAGTAGACACCCAATTCATCTTGTTAACAACTTCAACATGAGCCCTAGATACTCTACATGGATTAGATTTTTGCATTGCAATATTTTGATTGATATTTTGTAGTGAATTGGTTTTGCATTTATTAGTTTTCTTAAAAGTTGATGTAATAATTTAGATTAATAATACATAACCAAACTAATCATTTCGCATTCATCAACAAAAGACTCAAATGATAGAATCTACATTAGAAATTCCTAAAAGAAAAGCTGATACTCAATCGGAGGATGAAAAACTCTTGGATTCGCAGCCAAAAATGCTATCAGAAGAATGTAACTTCCATGAAACATCTCCTGGAGAGTATGATCCTCTTTCAGCTAACAAACCTATCCACAAAGTAGCACCAGAGATTTATAAATTTGTTGATAATGCAGAAGAAGAAGAGTTGAAGGAGTATGATGATTTCTCAAGATATATGAACTTATTGGATTTTTTTATCAGCAAACTGAGAAAACACAAAATTAGCCAAATGCTTTAATGAAAGAACTTAGTCCCGAAGTGTTTAAAAAGGGATGTACGAAGCTTCCAGCTTACAAGGAGCTCATCATAACATTTTTTTGGCATTTAATGAAAGATTTGCAACAGAGTTTCCCTAACAATCGAGTCATTCCTACTAAAGAATCAATGAAGGAAAAGGAAGCTGCCTTGTTTATCTATTTTTTGCTGATCATCTTTGTAATAATACTCTATTAGGCCATCAACTGTATAAAGACGCCGTTTCGTTGTCCAAGTCTTAATATTTTTGACTGAATTTAGTAACATTAACATTGCTGAGTAACACTTAAATTGGTCATGTTTCCGCATAATTAAAATCCAATTTGAAAAAATCGCCAATTTTTGTTTAATGGGAAACATCTAAAGTCGTCTCTGTCGTAAAACTTCAAGAAAAAAACGAATTTATGCGTGGAGCTATGATGATATCACCAGAGACACTTTTGATAAAGAGCTCTTTAAGTTCATAACAATGGTGTCTCCCAATTTTGAAATGATTGAGACTATAAGCCCTCCCGTTCAGAAGGGCTTTTATCAATTACTAAGTTGCAAACTCACTGTCAAGGACACTACACAGGAAATTAAAGTGAAAATCATTCCTGGGAAAAATCCATTTCATAAAACTATTCACATGAAAAACCCCTACCTAACAAAGCTAATGTGAATTGTTATAGTTTTGCAGTAGGCGTTTTCCATCCTACGGCTATAAGGGCCGAGATTGGTGGTGGAGCTCTCAATCAACTTCGTTCAAGGATTGTAAGTGAGCTTAACGTCCCAAAAAAATCCCCAAAAATTTCTATTTTAGATATTTTAGATGCATATATCAAAGGATACAAGGATGAAGTCAGAAGGCTACATCACACTTTACAGAACTTATTCCAGCAGAACGTTATCCAGAATTAACTAAAGCCATTAAAACATTTAAATTGTCTTATTTTTTAAAAAATACACTTAGTGATGAGGAACTGGCCCAGCTAAATTATTATTTAACTCATGAATTTCGTTTGGAACAGATGATGCCAAGTGTGATCAAAAATTTACTTATCTTAGACGGGCTTGTGCCCTTGGATAGGCCCAACCCAGACCTAACTGGTCTAGAAGGAATCCTCGTTGCATGCTTCTTCACTCTCGGCGCAGAGAAGGATTATCATTTGTACCGGTTTAATAAGGATGGATGGTGGGAATGCAGTGTTAGAGAATCTCAACTTATTAAAAAAGATATTATACATATTCCTTCTGGCAACCATTATGAGATCGCTCAAGCATTTGGGCACAATCTCCCTGACCCTACTGGCCCTTCTAAGAAGCAATCTCTTCAAGCCGTATTTGTAGGCTATTTTTTAGCAACGCATGCAACCTGTATTGCTAATGGATTTGGCGTTGCTTATGAGGAAGAACGCCTTAAAGAATGATAAGGGGGAATTTATCTTGTATGCATTTAGCATTATCACCACAGTTATTGTAAAAGTTCCTATTCGTTTCATAACTCTAAGAACAATTTTGATGTAGTTTTAGATTTGATTGGTTTGATCTTACTTTTGATATTAAAAATTAAACCTTGAAAACTTCAATAAATCTTTTAGCTGTGAATCAAAGATCTTTTTGATTTGTTCCGATATGCTTGCTATTCAGTGACTCTTGTAAGGCTGATGATCCATGCTTGCTACCAAAATTTCCTTTTGGAAAATATCTCTAGTATAGAGCTGTGCACCATTCCATTACAGCAAACTTCATTTTGCCAGAATGAACACCCTGTTGCTCTAGAATTCTCTTCCTTTAATCTAGTCCCTGAAAAGTCTTTATACATTGAAAGAATTTACTCGGAGTTTTAACCATTTTCACAACTTGTCCAAAAAAATTAGTTAATCTTTGTTTAAATATTTCTATAATCTATTCCCTTTGTAAAAACATTTAGATTTTGAGTGAGTAAGGGAAAGCCTGTAAGTTATTCCTCTTCGAGACTCTAATTCGTGGCGAATAATTAATAATTCTTACCCTACATAATTTTCTTATCTAATATTTATATGAGAAATTCTGTTTGTAATGAATAAAAGTATCTTGACAGAAGCGTTCTGGAAGGAATGATATTCAAAGGTTAGTAATCTCTATGTTAAAATAACAAATCAGTGTTACCTTTTAGTCCAAAATGAGTCCTTCAATATCTATATATTTGTCAGAGAGTAGAAATTCTTTTCATTTGATGAATAGAACAATACTCCAGTTTCAGTGGTGTTGAGATTTTGGAGCAAGATTTATAACTTATTTTCTAGTTGAATTGATGTAGTTTGTATCAGACGCATACTTAAAGCTAGTTCATAAACTAAATCATCGTGGAAAGGGGTTGTATTAGCACTGGACGTTAGTTTTTGAGCCTTGTCAAAAAGATGTAATTTAAAAACTTTCTTGATAGATTTATTAGGTTTATCCTTTTTGCCATCTTTAGAATGAAAAAGCCCTGAGATCAAGGAAGAAGGCTGCTTGATTTGTAACCTTTCCGATATATTCTTCAGAATCAGAACCAAAATTGGTATGAAACTTAGCAGATTGATGAGCACTTAAATTGAATTAATGAAATCCATCATCTTAAGGAAGAGGCCACAATGGCTCAGAATCCATCAACAAATATCATTCATTATTCCTCTGCCCTCCTTTGATTACACTATTTACTTTCAGCAAACTTTCATATAGAAAGATTGCTTAAAATATAGGAAGATTGCCTCTCTAATGATAAAATTTTTCCAGGAATTATTTTTTTTTT
>Ga0065720_1019211_pt1 | contig 32626 bp, 33 predicted proteins | sample Thericmetagenome_FD_59107 | JGI IMG/M metagenome (GOLD analysis project Ga0065720, IMG submission 59107) | Thermophilic microbial communities from the Joint Bioenergy Institute, California, USA of rice/straw/compost enrichment - eDNA_2 v2... | ecosystem: Engineered > Solid waste > Grass >... | reverse complement strand
CGACGAGTCTTAACCCTATTAGGGGGGGGGGGGCAGAGATTGCTCTCCCAGTTGTTCTGTCCCGTTGGGCCCACTCTTTGGAGCCATTGACCTCAGGAACGCGGTCCATCCGTTAATTGTTAAGTCGCAAAACGACATAACGATCTTCTCACAACACAACAACCCCAAGTAGCGGGTCGAGAGCTGGTCGAGTCAGCGCCATTGGGGTTGGGAACGAAGAGAACCAGAGCCTGATCGCAGCATTGGCTTCGGCCCAACATTTTAAACAGATGCCTTAACCAAAAGGGGGTACTGGAACAGACAAGCGGGCGGCTGTTGGCGGTTTCAGAACGCCGTTGATATTTACTGTTGGCTGGGGATGGTTGGCGTTGGTGCTTTTTGTCCGTTCAGGGGTTGGCTTTCTCTGCTTTAACATAGGCATCGGTGCAAAGGTTACACGGATGGGCCGCATTGGATACCAGATAGATATCTACATCAAGTAAAGTAATAGAAGACAAATGTCAAAGACATTCTGGCTGCCCTCTCTTGATATGCTCGCTGCTAGCGAGACGATGTTACCCGGTTTTGCCCTGGCCCAGATAGTTTATTTACGACATATTCTGCACCATCATGTATGCAACGGTACCTATTTATATACACATTCATGCCAACTGCGTGGTATTCCAGTCGCGAATGGCTCATGCGGAGATGCTACAACTTCCAGAAGCGAAAGCAACGAAACGCCCCACAGACCCCTTCAAGCATGAAATTACAGATTTCTTGGCTTTGGAAGAGAGACCCAACGTTTGCATCAAAAACTTTTGTACTCTGCAAACATCTACAAAAGAAACGAATCAACTATATAACAGAAAGCTTTTTAATAGCAACAAAACTCACAATCTGCCATCCCCTACCCTTCCTAAATTGGGTTGCTCAGCAGCGCCGCCACTGGAGCTCCCAGGTCTCGGTCTGAGCCTCAAAGTAAGCGCGACTGTTGCCGCTGAGCACGCCGCGGAAGTTGACGTTCATAATACCAGTGTAGCCGTCGCTACCGGTGCAAGGGGACCAGGCGAGCTCACTGCTATCGGCCTTGCTGACCAGAGTGACGCTGCGGCTAATGGTGTTGCGGCTGTCGTTGCTGACGGTGCCGGAGACAGTGCTCTGATAGCTGATGTTAGCCTCATAGCGCAAAGAAAGGCAACTGAGAAGTTAGCTCACAGTCTTGGTGGGGTTCTGGCTGAAGAACACAGTCGTGTAGTGTGTAAGCGATGTGCCAGGGGTCAGGACCAGGCGACCCTTAACCTGGCTGCTCTTGAGTGCGACTTGCCAGCCAGGTCCGGCACCGCTGGCCTGGATGTGAATTTGGCAGTTGGCCGTCGTGTTGGTCGGCAGAGACAGGGTGAAACCCTGGTAGGTGAAGGTCGGGTCGTTGAAGCTACCCGACAACTTGGGATCCCTGACGCAGCCGTTGCCGGAGTAGGTAATGCTAGTGATCTTGGGGGTCGGAACGGCGATGTCGGCGGGAGACTCAGCGGCTGGAGCGGCGAGGGCTGAGCCAGTGGCCGCCAGGAAAACAGTAAGATAGGATAGAAGACCCATGGCTGAATAGTTTAAAGGTTTAGTGGTTTCCAAAGAAGTTTCGTTGATCGGTGAGTGTGCGAAAAGGCTGGTCGAGGGATCTCTAGGAGATCAGGGTCGAAAAGTTGCTGGGTTTGAAACTCTCCAGGATTCACGGCCGTGATTCTGCAGAGTAGCGTTTTGTCCTTATATGCCAAACAGGCCCCTCGAGAGCCCCATGGTGACGGTGACGGTCCCGATGCATTGCGAAGGTTGGATTTGGGTCGCCACCATGTTGTCGGTCGAATGTCAGGTCGTCAAGATTTTGGTTGCGGAGCTAGGCAATTTATCCATATTGCCTCCCGCAAATCCGACTGCCAGGATTGGCAAGTTGGCTGTTCTAATTTAAGATCCAAAAATAGGTCCTCCCGTTAACCCTTGGTACAAACCAGTGCCAAGCGTCGCTACGAACCAGAGCGGGAACCCCGGAGGCAAGCAAGTAGGCGAGGTATGGACCAGAGAGGGGAACAGAGACAACTCGTCCCCAAGACATCTCATGTTACTGATATATGCGCTGTTAGACTCCGTCTGAAGGTATGCATCTGAGTAGTATTGAGTCCAGCCCTTTCTCACGCTTTGTCACACCACCTGTTGCTTGTGTCCCTTGCTTAACCAATGTCTTACTCACTGTCGGGCCACGTTGGGTAGCGTTGTGCCTGGCTATAAGAGATGCTTGGAGATGGGGTGCGCTGTAAGGTGACGACGGGAATGCTGCTGGGTGGCACATGTAGCGGAGGTCAATTCCGATGCGACTAGCATGGAGGTTCATGTCCCGGAAACTTCTCTGGGGGACCCATCGGCTGTCCTGTTACTGCCTTGAGCAGCCCATGGTAAGCTTAACTTCTGCATTTACAGCATACGCAGGGTGGTAAAAAGAGCCTAGTGCAAAAACTGAGTAGGAGATTGCAACCTGTCCTGGACCTCGAGGTATGATTGCATGCAACGGTTCGAGTTGTATTGGAAGATGTGGTCCTATTTATGGCACTTCAATGCTTCTTTGTGCTAGGGAAGAAACACATCCCAGAGAGTAGGATAAGGAAATGTGGAGGTGACGTCCCGGCTATTAACTTTTTGCATGTCCGTCGTTTTTGAGAAAAAGAGCCCCCGCAAAAGAAGACAGAGATAACCCATCTTCGATAACTTGGAATGTGAGCGATGCCCTTTTTGGGGGGACCTAGATGATGAAAAGCACAAGAATATGTGTGTTACTATCTTTTCAAGAAGTGCTAATGATGAGATTTCGCACAATCATGCGCCCGGAACACTCTTCCGCTCACTAAAAGCTGCATCTACCTGAACATTAGTTGCCGATGAATGGCTTAAGTTTTGTGATACAGCCTTCATTATCTCGCAATATATGGTGAAAGTGTGTATGCAAGCCAGGTGCAGTGTTGTTGTGCCGCTTTCAAAAAGTGTTTTCACCATTTTTCACTGCTGCATCTTCACATCCACATCATGCTGTATCAGTGGATTTATCGAGCCGTTTGTGCATGATGTTCATAGACTGGTGGGCATTGAGTTTCTGAATCTATGGGTTCATTCTAGATCATGTCATCTTGAGGACAATCGGAATCATGCAGAGGGGGAGAAGGGCCGGAACCATAAGTTCTAGCCGATTATAGACAGGTTCAACCACTCCAGCCAACTTTGGCCACAGCGAACGATCGCTAGCGAGGCCAACTAAATGTCGCCTACAGCACTTGAACGCAAAGAGCGATATAGAAGAGAAAGGAAAATGTTGGTTTTTGGCTGTGTCGACAATTTTATAGCTCACAGACTCCTCTCTTCGGCCAAACCCACTTTTGTGAAGATGACCATGGAAGTTCTGGAGCTTAGAGATGAAAGCACTTTTCCACCAAGGTAGCTATATTTCATTGTAGCAATGGAGAAACTGCAGTGAAAGCCTTGTTTTGAAGGTGGAAAGAAAGAATGTTGTACTACACCACCATTTTGCTCACACAGGCTAAGGAAGAGCAATTCCATGAGAAAGTAAAACAGAGCAGACATTATAAAAAACAGAAAATGATGATAGATGCGGAGCAAACAAGGCTCAAGTTGAGTATCATCCAAAATCCTTTCCAGTGCTCATATAGAGCCAAGGGTAAGATGTTTCACAACAATCTTCGGTCGATGAGTGCACAATTGTTAGGCTAAAAAAGATGATGTTTACTAGGTAAGCACTTCAACAATTTTGGTGAAGTAACTTAAAAATCATGCGACTTGAACATGTGACTTGAATGCCCGAGTGTCCTTCTACATAGGGCAGGTCTTGCAACCTCAGTAAGGTATAACATCAAGCTCCAGCAGCCAAAGAACCATCTGTGGTAGAAGGGACGCTAAGCCTATACCATATAATGCAGCGGTTTCTATCTTCATTATTCTATTCTTTCACTCCTGCATCCCTTCCTTCCCTCCTTTCCTCCTTCCTACTCTTCATCATTTTTATTGTTATTTTGTTTCTCATGTTTAACCCTCCAGTCATTCCCCTCCGAGGCAATCTATTTCTTTTGGCATGGCTTGTGACATGAGGTAAACGGCACCGGGCACGCCATTCAACACTGAAATGGAGATGTTAGCGCTGCGCCGTTAAACCTCCGTATGGTTTACCCTCTGAAACTCAAGGGCAGATACTTGACGAAAAGAGGACATAAATTTTAGCACGCAGCCTAATTCCCCACCACGATCACAAGTACATATCGGAGTATTACGAAGTAACCTTTCTGAGAACTGAAGAGTGCACAACTGTCAGTTCTAACCAACCTATCAACCCTGAACGCCCAATCCCATTGAATTTACCATCCAACAATGTGGTAGTGACCGAATATGTTACATCGCCCCTCATGAGAACAAACATGACATCCGCGTCGGGTATCAACAGATAGAAAGAATGTAAACATCATTAACGTAATGCGAAATCGTGATCATGAGCGAAGCAGCTTCGTCTGTCAGCCACAGGCAATTGGACTAAGGAAATTTGTTGAAAGCGTATCTTGATGCATGAAGCATGCTCACGGCAAGCTGCAGCCCGTACTCATGGTCTAGAGAATGAAAAGTCGGCGTGTCGGCGGGAATTAAGGAGAACCAATTCTTGATTTATGCGGACATTATATTCGTCGGGCTCTCCGATTCTTTCTGATCACGCCTCTCGGTCCCCGTTTGGGCCGTGGACAATCGGAGGTGAGCTCTGGGAGGGGCTTGCAGAGTGAAGATATGCTCCTCACCCTGCGTAAGAGGTATCTCGTCTCGTTTCTCATCAAGGTCGTGGTCATCGTCTCCTTCACGGTTCGTTGCACGCCCCGTTGTCAAGGGATCCGCGGCTCTAGCGACTGCAGGGGCAGATGCTGTGGGGGAAACAGCTGTCGTGGTTGTTCTTGATAAGTTGGTGCTGCCGATGGAGCGTTGGGCCTCTAGATCAAACATTGTATGATGATGGCTGTGGCCGTGGAGTTCATTGTGATGTAGGTACAAAATTTCATGGTACTTTTCGGTCGGGTCGTCACCATCGCTCGTATTTCCGTCACCCTCAGAGTTTGCAGTGTACAGCACTCCGCTGCTGTTTCCGTGTCCTCGTTTGCAAGTGCATTCTGGGAGGAGACTACGTCGGCTTGGATGTCGGTGATTGCTATTAGGATCCGAGCTGGGATCTGTGATGCTGTCGGCGGGACCATTTACTTTCGATGCCTGGCTAGCAGCGTCACAGTGTGACTCAACGTCGTCGTTGTTGATGGGTGTGATCCAAGGCAGTGTCGGGTCGCGGTGGTCTTGTTCCGGGGAAAGCAGTCGCGGAAAGACGCGCTCGATTAGGGGCTTGAGGGTCATAATGCAGGCGCAGGAGATTGCGGAGTTGACCTCCACAGTGGTCCAGTAGATCAAGGGGGCGCTTGTGTAAAACGCATCCATGGAAGGGTATGGAACATAAATATCGATGAGTTTCGTCAGGCGAACGATGGACACAATGCAGACACTAAAAAGGATCAGGTCAGCTGGTTGCCCTAGGAAAAGCGGAGGACTTGCTTACAAGAAACCCAACGCAAATACGCCAACAAGAGCGATCTTTTGCCGGCGAGGAAGCCTCATCTTCCAAAGTATCGGCAGAGGAAGCGCAATAATAACGAGATCAGAGGCGATATGGAGCGCAGAGTTAAACCAGTACATGCTACCGGGGTGGCAATAAACAAGCTTCTTGGAGCCGAGCGTCCAATCCCAAAAGGCCTGTAAGGGGACGCAGACAGTGAACACAGTTGCGACTAGCCAGATGCTGACAGCTAAGACCAATACCATGACAACTAGTATCGCCTTTTTCATCTTGGAGCTGGAGCTGAAAATGCGCCGGTAAAGTAAGAGGATGGACACCCGGGTGAAGACAAGAGACGAGGTGTAACAGAGAATACCATACCATGCTGCCTTTGGCGAACGTTTAGCAAACGCAGACTGTGGGAAATATGGGAAGGGACATGTCAACATACTCGTTGGAACTTCGCTATATTTGAGAGCTCCAGTTGCCAGACATGCTTTCCCGCTCCGTGAGAGAGTTCTATGGATTCTGTCAGCAACCGGCATGTCACTCAACCTGGCAAGGAGCAACTAACGTTCAAAGGTGCTGCCCACGAGACCGGCGGAGCAGAGCTAGGAAGGTCAGCAGAGCTGTTAGCATAACAAAGCAGTAGACATGTTCTTACAAGAGCCAGCAAAATGCACCAATCCGAGTGACATAGCACGCGATTGACCCATCTCGTGTAAAAGCGAATTATCACGAACCCAAGGCCGATGAGAAAGGTAATAACTGTACAAACGGCGATATCCACTTGTAGCGATCGCCCAGGATTCGGCGGTATGATCCACGATGGTGTCGGAAATGCAGGCGTCGTGCTGGTCGAATCACTCAAGTTCGTCGGTACGGTAGTGTTGTCTGGCCATATCCACACAACGCCTACGTCTGTAACTTCAGACATCTTGGCCAACTCCTCATTGCCTGATATAGTGAAGATGACGTCCGCGATGTAGGGGGGTCTGGGGCGCCCGCCGACATATACTGACAGCGCCCTGCGGACTCGGTCTTGTCAGGGGCGGACGCGTTCCCTCCGCAGACAGTTTGATGGTTGCAAGGGAACGAGTCCGGAGGAGGCACATCTATCTGAGGTAGCAGCTGATCGGGGAGGTTTACCGTTGGTGGCGGGCAGAATCGGGGGTAGGCAGGTAACGCGCAAGCAACAACAGGCGAGCCACCGTTTTTTGAGGGGCCAACCAGAAACACAAGAGACAATGCGGTAGGGTCTCAGGTCAAAGCAGAGCAGAAGAGGTTGCCGACAGAAAATGCGACTCAAGGTGGCATGGACCCAAAGTTCGGTCAGTGAGCCGGCCGGACTTTATCGTTGGATCTGCGGGGAAGCGCTTAAATTGAGAGCTGGTATACCAAAAACAACCAAAAACAACAGTGCATGATACATTAAGTACTATGGAAAATGCAAGACGAGATTGAAGGGGGCCCAAACATAGGAAACTCGAGAATACTAGCTGTGAGAAACTTACTGGCTTGGAGAAAAAAAGGGAGTGTTTCTGTCTGCAATGGGGAGAAAGACAATGAAGTGATGGGGTCAAAGTTCCAAAAGAAGTGAAATTTGAGAGCTGAGGCGCCCCGGCATCTCGCCGAGACACCACTTGTCGTAATGTAACCAAGATTAGATGATACGCAACCTTAGGCTGGCGGCTATACTGCTTCAGCATACCAATCTGACTTCTGACAAGTTTGTTTTCGTCAGCTGGCTGCCCGATTTTCATACAGTACTTGCCAACTGAAGTACTCAAAGTCCCTCGGCTTGCAGCCATCCAAAAAGGCATTGCATACCTAGTATCTTTGCATGCATATTGATGGGGAAATCGCGCGTTCATACAGCAGACGGAAATCGATGCTCATAACAACACCAGAACTGGTCGTACCCAGCTGGAGCCGGCCTGGATCGGGGACTCTGGTTCGAAAACCCCGTACTCTTGGCGTCCGATATTGTGGGGAACCCCCGGGCCATGGCTGAGCTTTAAAGACGTAGATGATGAGATGCTCATCTCCGATTGGCTATTGCTCTGACCTTGTTGGTGATGAAGATAGAGTACGTACCTTGATCGAAGGCATCGTTCGGAGCTCAGACACAACCCTCTCGAGACATGGCAACCACGCCTCTTCGTTTCGTTTCAGCCCTACCTAGTGGGTAACGTCCTGACGTTTATGTTTCCTTCTGGGATCATGATTTGGCGGTTCGGGATCCCCACGTGGAGTTCTCGCTTGAACCGCGGCGTGGTTCCGCCATGCTGGGGGTTGGCAGCATTGGCATTGCTTCAAAGACGGCAGAATCTCAGCGAATTATTCCCAACTGCCGGCAAAAGACTCGTTCCTGATCAAATTACTCAAATGCTGTCACTGTTCATGGAAGATATTGGTGGAAAAATGAACCCACATCTTTCAGTGTCCTGCAGATAATTACAGGGATATTTGAGATCCTGCTATCATTCGTATTTAATAAAGCTTGCAGCCTTAATTCTTCGGTTTTATACCTACCTCCAGGGTTTATCGTAAGGAAAGGGCAAAAAAAGAGAAAGACAAGAGAAGACGAAGAGACGAAAAGAGAGAACAAAGGAAAGAAGAAGAAGGCGGAAGCGAAGAGTATAACAAGGAAGGAGAAATATATTAGTCTTAGTGTCTGATTATATGATAAAGAAACAGGGAGAGATCAGAGGAGAAGCGATCCATCATAGGCACAAAGAGAAGCGATTTTGACCTGCTGCCATGGTGTCTATGTTTGTTGGGGAAAATAAAAAAGGTGGAAGATGCGAGGAACCGGGCCCTTGAGAAAGGGAACGGCACCTACAAGGGTCCTCGTAGAAGAGGATCGAACTTGGCGTGCTCAAGAAACATGAGAAATGACTTGCTCAAGGCATGCCGATGTGTGCCAAGTTTACAGCAAACCTCACCCAGCTGACTGCACGCTGAGATAGGCTGACTTTATGGGGTATTCCAAGTGCCTAAAAAGCTATAACCACAGTAAGAAAGTTAAAGAAAGAGGAGAGTGGAGCTGGCGATGGCACGAAGCAATCTTCTGTTTAAATCTCTCTGGAGGTGCGTTTCCAAATTATTGGTTCTTGCTTACCTTTGCGACTGTTGGTCGACAACAGTTAGGGACAGTCAAAAATCGTGTCATAATCCGACGAAAGGAGGGTTTGAGGTGTCCTACATCTCCTTGGCATGACTTCCAATCGCCATGCTCTTTATCCGTTGTTCGGCACGATGGCTTGAGTATGACCCCAGCTATCGAGGAGGATCTCCTACTTCGATCATAGCTAATTCGTTCTGGTCAGGGCGAAGTCGGGCTCTGCAACCTCCACGTGGTGTCACCTAGGCAATGCAGCTTCGCTGTAGCCGATGCAGAGCGCGTTTCACAGTTTCAATCGTCAAATAAGATTTTGCTGTAAGTAACTTAAGGACTGCTCGCTTTCGGATCAGCTTTAGGTAGACTGAAATAGATCTTTTAGCACTGTGTTGTATCGGGTGGTTTGGGAACTGGCAGTCGGCCGGAAAAAAGTAGAGGGGGACTCGGAGGAGGTATTGAGTCGGTGCACGGGGGGGTTGGAAGATTTTTAAATCAGGCAATTACTGCTCCATATCAATATCTAAGATCAGTTCCTTGTGAAGTTGGCAAGTGTTGATAGCGCAAAGAGTTTTACGTTGTTGCTACAATTGAGAAGCCGCATCCCATAACAAACAACGTAAACCTCGAGCGTGGGCTCTAGAGCGCTGATCCAAAAACACTGTCGTTGAGACGTTGACCGTTTGTTGAGCGAAGGCGGGGCGGGTGGGCAGCGCGCCGCATGTATTAATTGAGCTCCGCCATGTGGGCAATCAGCTTTTACTTTTTGACTTTGCGAGCTCAATGATCTGGCAAGGGATATGATGTTGGTAAATGGTAATTTCCCACATATATGTAAGGCACTGTTCCCATATGCAGCGCGGCGTGGCCCTTGTGTGCGATGTACCCGACTGCAAGGACCAATGACGTCGATGCAGGCCGTAACCAGGAAGTGGGGCAGCAAAATTCTGGATGCCGGATTTCCGACCTCACCATGAAGCTTGACCGACCTGCTACCATAACAGTTTTTGGAGAACGTAGTTCGAGAAAACTAGTTTGTTGGGTCCCTTTCCCATATTCCACACACAAGTAGGTATTTTCCGATTAGCACAGTTGGCCTTTAGTGAGCTTTAGCGGGTTTGAGTTACAAGCTGTTTCCCTCCTAAAGTACTGTTTCTGACTTGTTATTGTGACCTGTAACTCCATTTACCTTGTTTCTAGCTACGATATACCTAACTTTAAGGCTTAGCTTTTTATTCGTCGATTTGCTAGTTTTAACTCCGGGACTGCTTGAAATCGACGGCATTTTGAGCTTGGGTTCCCAGTTCTTATATTTGATTCTGAAAAAACTCCAAGCCCCCGGAAGGGCGTACCAAGGAATGTGGTAGGTATGATGAGTTTGGAGGGGTGGGAACTAAGTCAAATTCGACACAAACCCTCCGTTCGGAGCGAGGAATGAAGTGACGAGCGCAGTCTCCAGCTCAATATAGGTTAGCAAAAGTATGTACAGAAAAGCTGACAAGGTATCTATGTACAATCCATGTCATGTGACCTTGACTTGATCTTGGGATGCTTGTCCTGCATGAGTTTTAACCACAGTTCTAACTCTGGCAATGCAATGCAGCGTTCAAAGGATGTATGCTCATAAGCGATCTTTGGACGTTCTTTGCAGTTATTTAAGTGATTCAAGCGTACTGCCGCAGCAAGTCGATGTAATAAGTGTATGCGGTGCCTGAGGGAGGCTCACTGTTCGACATAATGTTAGCCAAACTTTCTCGAAATGCAGAAAACAATAAGAAAAGGGGGAACAGAACATTGAATAAATATATGATGCCCACCAAGGACCAGCAGCCCACCAGAGAGCGCCAGTCCAGACGTCGCTGTTCTCCCGGAGGTGGTCGAGCAGGCCGGTGATGGCGGTGCGGCAGGTTGGGTTGGCACCGCCTGCGAACTCGCCCAGAATGCCGAGCTTGCCGTTTTCGCGCAGCCAGCGAGTGGCACCAATCACACGCTGGACACCAGCTTCAGTGCTAACGCAAGCCTCGCTGGTTCCAGAGCCGTCGCTGTCGAGGTACTGGTGCATCTCATAGATGATCTTGTTCTCGGGGTCGGCCAGCGCGGCGAGGTTGGTGTTGGTAACATTCCAGGTCCAGGCACCGGTCCAGGAGTTTCCTTCAACGAAGATGTACTCTGTTTATAAGTTAGCTGTGATTGAACAAAGTTCCTGGCGCCAACACATCGAGCCCTTGAATCAAGCATCAAGCCTGACCCCATACCCAGCCTTAACCGTGGAGGGTCTGGAAATGTGATAACTATGTCCCCATAGACAGAATAAATAACAGCGTTTCCAACAAGTCAAAGTCAAGTCAAATTGTAAGGGTCGTCTTGACTTGGGTTTTGGGGACTTGATTGGTTGAAAACGCTGGTAAGTAAACAAACTCGAAGGACTGAACATACGCTGAGTAGCACCAGCAGAGCGAATGCCATCAATGGCAGCCTGATTGAGCTGGAAAACGAGGTTCTGGTCCATATCATGATACTCGTTGTTGGTATCAAAGATGACGCGCGGGTTGTTGGCGTAGACCTTGGCGACATTGTACCAGAAGGTTTTGAACGCGGTTACATCGGTGATGATGTTATCGTAATAGCGACCGAAGTTGTGAGGGTCGAGGACGGCCCAAGCACCGTTGTTGGTGATGTAGTTGACAGTTTCGGTCAGGTTCTTCAAGTAACCCTGGTCGAATGCTGAAGTGAGGGTGTTGGGGACCAGGCGCTCCATGGAGAAGGCCACACGGAAGGTGTTCATGCCATCGCGGATGAGGGTCTGGATGAGCAGTTAGTGATGTTCAGTGACCTTGAACGATCGTTACAAGGTTCGACGCACCGAGATGGAAGAGGTAGAGGGGAAGATGAACTCGGTGCCCCAGCGGCCGGGGAAGATGCCCTTGCCGAACTCAGCGCAGGACTGGTTAACACCAAACCATTTAAACTTCTTGCTGCCGCCGCCAGGGGAGCTGGTGGTGGTAGTCGCCGGGGCAGACGAGATGGTCGAAGTCGGGGCAACCTGAGTCGTGGAGGTCCGGAGGGTGGTCGAGCCCTGGCTGGGAATGCACTGGCTGTACCACTCGTTGTAGTACTGGCAGTGGTAGCCAGAGACGCAGGTAGTCGAGCCTTGCCAGCCAATACCGCCGCACTGCTGCCAGGGTCCGCTCTGAGCGGCAACGCCAGTGGTGAGAACGCCAGCGAGGATATAAGATTTCATCTTGGCGATCCGAGCAAGCTTAACTTCGATCGATCGGCGATCATGAGCTTGATCTGAGGACAAGACATCTATAAGACTTCTTGGGCTTTTCGAATACAACTTTTATAATTTGTAGGTTGTCGGTAACAAGCCAGACGTCGGTTCAAAGCTAGGAGTGAGGCTCATGGGGATCGCGGGATGTGGACCCTCCGTGACCAGCGGTAATCAGGTTACAAGATCCCTAATTCCGGGGCCGGGCAGGGGATATCTTGGGACATGGTTACATGGTAAATGCTTGTATTCACGCGAAAGCAGCGCTGCAAGCTTGTTGTCGGGCCCATCCCATGGAATGGAGCCCGCCGAAGTTCCCATCAAGGCCTTTGGAGGGCGGTACAAGGACGACCGATTTCCCAAAATGAGGCGGTTGCCAGGGCGTGCTCAGCTGTGGTCAACCTTGCCATGATGTGAATGTGCTCAGGGGTTGAGTGATGAAAAAAAGCTCCTTAACCGACGACATGGATGAAGAGTCCCAAAAGAGACGATGTAACGCGGATTGTCCATCTCCGACATCCATCTTAAGGTTGACGCTCCGTCAGCCAAGACAAACAGGTTACCCAGTGTTTCAAAACACGGGTTAGCACTAAAGATTCTTGGGCAGATGATATCATTGTGGACTATTGCCCATGGCATTAAGAAACGGATTAGTGGTATTGAGGACTCACTTCGTTCATGTTCCTTCGAATTGCAACCTTCACTGCCATAATCAATAACATGCCACCGATCTTGCAGAAATGACGAAATTAATTGTTTCCTTTCGTATGGAACGGGATGTTTTGCTTCTGGCATCTTGATAAGCTCCGGCAAAGAACCAGCAAGGTGGGGGGTTCGGGAGAGTGAGCGCCGAGCGCCGGCGTCTCGGACGATGGGTTCACTTCCCGAGGATCCACTCCGAGACACGGATGCCAGGGATGAAGTTACTAAGGTCGGCACTACAAGTTGTCTTGCGACCTCAAACAAACAGCTTTTTCAAGAATCAATCTGTAGAGTGTCGCTATGCTATCCAGTCATCAAAACTCCTAAGATATAAGGACTCTATTTTCCTCTTCCTCGATCCCCCTGCCCTTTTCCGATGGTTCACCTTCGGTTCTTCCTTTCTAAACCTTAGACTCCAACCTCAGTTGTCGTGCCGGTTGTGCTGTGGGAAGGCTTCAAGGATTGTGTCCCTGGCCCCATATAGTAGTTCCTTCCATGCACCCAGTAGCAACATGCACAAATTACCACTGAAATGAACACGACTATCGCATAGTTCATCTACTCCGAATATTGATGTTAGATCTCAGGCTCACTGCGTAAGGGTCAGTACTTTAAAGAAACACGACTCACATTCGATGGCGTTACAGGTAACCGCAGTGGGAGGAACAATATAATGGCGATAAAAATATTCCAAAGGACAGCAATGACGTTGACGGCAATGCTCCAACGTCCGAGATGCCAGGGCCCTCGCTCGAAACGACTTGGATACATCATCTTGCAGAGTATGGGCAATAAATAAGACACGTTAAGGGCAATGGCACACACAGTGAACACGGCTGCGATAGCTATCTCGCTTAAAAGCCCGAGGAGGCTTACGATCACGACAGCTACGGCATACCCCCATACCGCAAGGATAGGCGTGCCCCTCTTGACATCCACCCGTGTCCACATGCGTGCCAAAGGGACCAGCTCGTCGCGAGCCAAAGCGAAGACCATACGGCTACCAGCCTGAGCACCAGGGATGGCAACCATATTCATGATAATAACTCCACAAAGTGTGAAGAAGATGGCTGGAGCCCGTCCGAGTGCTTGAGTGAACAGCTCCACGACGGGTTGGCCAGATGGCGAATTTAGCAGCGGAAAGGGACCTCCTGGGCCCATGCAAAGAACCAAAACAAGGTTGAACACAAACCCCAAAATATATGTTGACAATGATGCAACGAAAATGGCGCGAGGGATGGTCAATGCTGGGGATTTTGCTTCCTCGGCGATGCTTGGGAAGCCCAAATTGTCAGCGTGGTATCGTTGAGGGTTATGAGATCAGTGCGAGCATACCGAGCAGTGCTGTCAGCACTTGTCATGATCCACGCGGGGGTAAGACAGCCAAACAGAATCGCGAATCCCGGGGGAGACCATCCTGATGTTGGCTGGAAGTCTGTGAAAGCATAGGCTAGGCTGTTCTTATTCTTCGTCTGAACCAGCAAGTAAACACAGGCGCTGACAAGCACGGTCATATGGAGCACCACATAGCTGCTGGTCAGACGGGTGAGCCAGAGTGTAGGCAAGGTGTTGATGCCGGCATGAATCAAGGTCAGCAACGCCATGGCTCCAACAACATGACCAACAGTGGGTTTGTATGTCGAGTTTGTGGCGATAGAGATGGCACCAAGGAGCATCTGGCTTGTGGCATACTCGGTCGAGGCGCTGCCAGCGATTGTCCCAATCAATGTAATCCATCCTGTGTGATCAACCGTCATTATCAGTATACACAATCTGTCTTACAAGATCCTAGGTGTTCAAGGGACACATACCTGACATCCAGCAAAGAAGAGGCATGTGCTTCTCAGGCGCCAGAAACCGTAAGGTGTAATACATTGCCCCGGCATTGGGATAAGCTGATGACAGCTCGGCAAGGCTTACAGCAAGCGCTAGAGCGCCTGCACCACCAACAATCCAGCTCCACATGATGGCTGCAGCGCCACCAGCCTGAAGTCCATAGACCCAAGTAGATATCAAGGAGCCATATATGCCGGATATGCTCATGGCAAAGCTGAATGTGGACCAGGAAGAAAATTCGCGCTTGAACACCTGGTCAAAGTCAGTATCTGCCAGTATTTTGAGGTCTGGAAGGCATGGCAAAGAAATTGGAGCAGTACTGGTTTGTATCCCATAGCTTCCAGCTTTTTGTCGGCTTCGTCTAAATGTTCGCTTGATGATAGAGCCATAGTGACTTCATTCCGAGGAGGGGAATCGATCTGCTCGGTACATGCAACAAAAACAGCTTTTTCAGAACCCTGGGCTGCCATGACTCTGTACTAGCATCCTATGATGAGTGAGAAGGACAAGAGAGCAGATATATCTACACTGCTTTGAACGCAATGCATGGGCGCATCGCGTCTTCTTGTAGGCCATATCCCTTCCCTTCCATCCTTCTCACCGCTCTGCTGATGGCACTCATCCTTTCAGATCAAGAATGATGTGGCAAGTGTGTTGACAGTTTCTGTTTGTCATTGTGCCGTTGTGTCAACCCGAGAACTTCCCTACTTGGCACACCGGCCCGACCTTTGGAGTTCTGTGGAACGCTGTCTGACTTTGGTTGGATTATAGTTTGCGAGATCGAGTATCTGCGCGTTGACTTCCATGTAAAGCTAGCAACCTTGATGACAGGTTGACAAGTTTTCGGGATCTAACTAGAATAACATCCGATATCGGAAAAAAAGGCCGTGCTAATTGTAGACTTCAAGTGTACATGCGTTGCTCGACACGTTAGTTTTTGGCAAAGTTAATCGCTGGGAATGGCTCCGATTGCTCAGTTCGTGAATCGTCACCGACACATCGCTGCCTGACAGCAGTAGTAACGTTTCTATGGACCTGTGCAGCAAATGGCACAGACTATCTTTCCATTCTCACCGCTGAACGAAGTTAGGGAGTAGTGTAGATAACTGGGACTTGGAGGATTGACATCACGAGATAGTTGGAAATTTTCACCGGACCACAGTCTTCAAAGTTAAAATGGAGATAGACCCCTTCCAATAGATTGTACTTAATGCATTAGCAGATACTGAACTTCACCTTGATGTGATTTCGCCGACTAGTTAAGGAATCCAAAGGATCAAAGTTGCCTGTTCAGATATCTCGTCGATCCATCCCCTGATCGCTCCAGCCTGCTAGTCATAGAGTTCGGATGTGATTCTGGAAGCTAAACTACCGGGTCGATGGCGGCTACTTCCGTCATGGCAGGTCGCCTTTTGAACCGGTGAACTGGTCATTAGAAGTCGGTGACAGGGGGGTAAGAAGAGCCAACGGGTCACATGTCCTGGGCTAGCCCCCATGCTTCCGTTCTATCGCCTGTTTTGCCCTCGTTACGAAGCAGCAAGCTAGATAAGTGCGAATCCTGTTGTCATTCGTCATTAATTAGTTGCTGGTTGGAACCAGTCAGTGTAGGCATTACTCACGTCCAATGGAAATGCACTTTGGTACATGCATGTACATGGAATGTCATATTCCGGTTTCGAGGAACAAAGACTTCATGAAATATCAGGCAACATGCGCATCTCGAACTGTCTGTAAAAGATGTAGCAGTGCATTGGGCATCCTACAGCATATGGCTGTTGTCACGAGTTCAACACCGTACGTTTCCTTAAGTTTCATTCTGTTGGATAGAACACCGACGAGCGAGGTTAAATTGTCAGCGACATTGCCACAGCCCGCAGTTATCAACATTTCAGCCTGCCTGATGGTTGGGCTGGTAGCTTGCATCGGCTTTTCGGGGCAATATCCACCGAAGACACTGCCGAAAACATATATGCATAGCACGAGGACTGGGGAGTTTATGCAGATAGGTATTTTTGCGAAGCTCAATGTTTATATTAGACTTTCGAGATAGCTGTTGACCATTTACGAAGCATTGAATATTCCATCCACTTACCATACAGCTAAACTCTAGCTGTGTACCTATAGTACCCGGTACGTAATAGGGTCCTAGAGGTCCCTTTGCGCCCGACCCCACACTCATGTGTTGGCGATGTCTCTGGGATTCAACTAAAGCAATCATTACCATGCATATCGCACACGAAGGACCTAAGACCTGCGGAGCAAAATGACTGCCCTTTTCTTATGCCTACCTGAACAGCACATTAACCCATACTGTGACCTCTCTGCCTGTGGGCTGTGAGTAGTGTACTTCAGCTTGCTGTTGAAGGCTCTACCATGTGATCTAAGGAAAATATGACGCTGAGAAATGAAGTTCCCATGATACTGGTAAATGGCCTTTGAATGTGATTGTTGTGTTGAAAGCATGTCACTGTTGACAGCATCTTTGTAACAATGTGGATATACAGAAGTGAAAGAACCTTGATGAATGTCTCACTCGAACATGCTGCTGAAGGCTGAAGACAGTAGAACGAACCACCACCTTTCGCCTTCCTCTGTCCCCAAAGTCCAGTGGCACCAAACAAGAAACCGAATACATGAGTACTATGTCATCTACTTTTTGGCCTCTGAGTTCATCTTCCACTCGCCTGCATCTCGGACTCCTTGAGCGACATTCGCCACTCCTCCCTCAACTCCCGAGCCAGCCTTGCCCAGTGCCTCCCCTAAGGGCTTGCCAAGACCTCCAGTGGCGCCAGTAACAGTTTCGCCGACGCCGCGGGCCGTAGCGCCCAAGACACCCCCAACCGTGTCGGCCAAGCCACCAACGGTGTTACCCAGGGTTGATGTCACAGCTTTGCCCGCACCAGTGATGCCTGTATCAGAGGGGCTTTTCTTGGTAGGGTCGCTCATGTTTGGGGCTTATTTTTTGGTTGCGGAAAGGTCAAATTTTAGTGTTACAGTGGAAAATCAAAAATTGACCACAAGGTTGGGTGCGATGGAAAAAGATAGGTGGCTAAAGTGTTATAAACATAGGGATTAGTTTAGCTTATAGGCCGACTTGATAAAGACGACCCCAGCTGGGTCGTTGTGGAGAGCGTCTTCAACCAACGTCATCGATGGGGAACAGTCCCAAAACCTGTCTGCTCAGTAAGACCTGGCAAGCTTGCGATTCAATGGTCCAACGTTATGACGTTACTACGTCCCCGCATGGTAAAGTTGGATGATGTCGAATCTTGTGGAAACACTTTAGAGGCTAGCAAGTCGAGAAGATCGATGGTCCAGACTTCCTATCTGTCTAATGACTTCATACCGCCATATGGTTCCCCAGTGGCTCTGCTGCCCTGTTGCTATCATTGGTAAGTGTAGTCTGACTCGGCGAAGACGCTCGTCATAGAGAAGCGGGTAGCATCATCTCGTGGCTTCAATATCTTTAGTCCCACCCATCATCAAAATAGTTCCATCAAATCCCGCTTCCTCACCCAACGCTGGCCGTTGTGTCTTCTTAGTTGAAGGACTCTCTTGACTACAGACCGAGTGTCTCTTGTTAAGGACGTAGTAGCGAGACTCGAGGACTTTCCAGATCCACTGTGGGAAGAGACCATTGTCCTGTGTCAAGATACCATTCACTTTGTTGCATCTCAAACAATGGCGGGTAAGAAGCGATATGCCACCATTGTTCGTAAGTCATCTGGGGGTGTTTGTGGTGAAGTTCCGAAGCCTTGAATTTCTTCGGGTTCTCAACGCTTAGCGCGTGACACCTTTTACTCCCTTCTGTGGGGTTGTGAGCTGGGCTTGATAAGTCATAGGGGATGGGATCGTAACTGAACCCTTATCAAGAGCAGCAGCACGCGAAGAAGACGACGGACGCCCAAAAAGGCATCTGGCTCTAACAAGAATTACCAGTGGCAATAGATCCGGTTCATCAAAAGGGGCAGAAGCGGCGGCAGGCTCCTTGGCAATAGCAGGCGAAGCAAAGGTCGTGGTTGCAGGAGGGATACTACCAAGTATGACTCTCGTATTCAACGCTGCCGTCAACCGTATTGTTAAAAAGCATTGTCACCTCAATCTCCTCGTTTGGTAGGGATGGCTGGGGCTGTATTGCTGTAACGGGGGACTTGGTCTGGTGCAGGTAGGGATCGACAATGGGTCAAATGGGCTAGTTGATAGTCACTGACCATGTGGAATGCATAACGAAGTCAGTTGATACGTGTAATAATCTTTCATTGTCCTCAGCGTCCTTGTGTTAGGGGGAGGAATAATCCAAGAGAAGTCCATCGTGTCAAGGCAGCTTCCTTTATGGAATCTTCTTGCCTTTGTGAGTGCCTCGGCCTTCCAGGCTTTCCAGGGTTTTCTGCATCGGCCATCTAACTTCTTCGGTCGTATGGCTCCACATATTTCAGCGATTATCCACATATTTGTGTCGTTGACATTCATTCTATCTCTGGTGTCCTTATGTTAGCAGTCAGTATACCCTTTCCTTGGACTGTCGTATTCTGTGACAACTTCTGTGCTAATGTCAAAGCTAAAGCCATTTATATCAAAACCAATATCACCGCTCACAAGGTAGTAGAGTTGTTGTGCTGGACTGTGAAACAATCTTGCTGTTTTCCATCCACAAACCATGGTTCTAGCGATATTGGACGTTGAATGAAGCTGAAAGTGGCGGTTTTGTTGGTCCATGACACAGGTCAAGAACACATTGATATCCTCATATGTACAAAGCATGTCCAAGGTGCTGCGCACAGAGAAATGTTGTAGCTCTCTCAGGCTCTTGATGGGCCTAGAAATGTTGTGATGCTGGCAGAATGGGAAGCTTCCATGTAACGGGTGACTTGCTCTGGTGCAGACATGGATCGACAATGGGTCAAATGGGTTAAATGAGACCACTGACGATGTGGGTGCACAGCGAAGTCAATTACTACATGTAATAATCTTTCTTGGTCCTCAGTGTCCTTGTGTTGGGGAGAGGAAAGCCCAAGGGAAATACTTCATCGTGTCCAAGTAGCCCCCCTATAAAATCCCTTTGCCCTTTGTGAGCACCTCGCGGTCTCCTGCAATCATCAGGGTTCTTTTCAGCGTGGCAAGGTTATCTAACTCATTCTTGCCACCTCCTCAAATTTTCCGGTCTCTACCAATCAGATATGCCTTTGCCCTTTCTCAGCTCTTGTGTCACTAGTGTTCTATATATCGACTGTCAAGGGATATTTCTTCTCCTTGGACTGCTGTGTCCATGTGACATTCCATGATTGCCACCTGAGAGATTCTTGCTAAGTGCTTGATGCATTCATTGTATTAGGGAATATACGGGGATCGGAAATCAACTATGATAAGAACAACACTCAGAACCGATGCATCTCTTGCTGAACGTCACTCCGGCACTGGTAGAGCCACACAGGCAACAGTGCTCTGTTATTGTAACACACATTGTGTTCATTGGTTTTCTGCATTTGTGAGAGAAAGATTAACAAAGTTTCCGAAGCGAAGGACCATACCCATGTGGTATTGGTGAATTTGACAAGAAAATGAACTGCAAAGGCCACTGACTGCCAATATTCTTGGTTAGTTCTGCTCCGAGTCAGAGATCCGGACTCCAGATTGGTAAGGAGATACCCCGCTCTTGTTAGGTAAGGAAAAAGGGAGAGTTGAAAATATCTCTCAGAAAACAAAATATAGAGAGCGACTCTGCTGTCTTCCATACTGGATGCGATAACTATTCGCTGTGTTAATGATAACCATTAGCTGCGTTGTTGTTTTTTCATGCACTTACTTTCGTTTCCTGTTACCGCACACTAGTGCAAGGAATTGATTCGACAAAGGCTTTTGATTCTTCCTATTTACCTTGAAGCCCCTGAATTTTCCGCATTCTCTTTTTTCTATCGCTGACAAAATATCGATTCATGCTCAACTTGGTTGAGACCAAACCAGAGCCAAACGAAGTTAGGCCGTTCAAGCTCCAACTTGCTGTGAATGCAGACCTTGCTGATTACATTCAAGAAATCACGTCTTCCCGGCGTTGATGTCTCAGAAGGAAGTGGCCAATCTGACCTGGCGGCCTCACCCCAAGCGGTGACCCACCTCCGGCGCCGAAGGTCCCAGTCATTCCGGTTCATCATGGCCCCACACCTCCGAGTCACATCAGCCTCTGTTGTACGTATAAAAGGGCGCATTACTGCCTATATTAGTGGTGCATGCCACATCTTGACAGCCTCCAAGCTGAGTCAATAGTTCCAATGATACTCATCTCTCAAGGTGCCAGGTAATATTCAACTAGGGAAATCGGTGGTTGTTGTCTTTAGCTTTCCATGCTCCAGGATAGTTTTGGACTTCTCCCTTGCTTCATCTCTTCGTTCAAGCTCTCCCGCCGCCGATTATTGTCTTTTGCACTGGAACCTGTGCTCCACCCCATTCCCTCTCCTTCAATAACCTTCCTATTCTGGTCATCTTAACGATTCATTTTCACAGCTCCATGTCCATACTACGTACACAGGCTCATGGCTGTTCCAACAAGACTACCTGATAGCCAATTTACGTCAGGTGCGCCCACACTTTTTATTTTGTATCCCAAAGCTTCACCAACACCAACGACTACTGTTTCATGGGACATGGGATGTCAGCTTTTGGGTTGTCTCTTCCCAATGGTACACTCCTTCAAATTTCGACAAGATGAGCGACAGAGCTGCTTCCGACAGCTCGACAACACTACACCACTCCACAATGGGATCACAGGGATCGTTTGAGTCACTGGTCCTTCTGAAGATAGCTTTGGTGAGTTCCCATCTTCAGAAAGCTTGCTGTTAAGCCTGTGAGTGAGCAGCTCAGAACAATAAAATAAAATTTTGGCAGTCGAGGCCGGGATCGCAAAGTTCTTCGGAACTCTCCATCTCCAGGTCTGCCCCTTTGTTTTCAATACACTGCTCTCTCCCGTGCAACCTCCCACATATATGCTCAGGCTCTAAAACAAATCTGGACACTGTCATTTGATCTCCACGCACGCTGATACTATTTTACTACTTCTTGCATTTATCTCTTGCCCCATTGTCCTATTTTTCTCATTTTCTGATTTTTCCCATTCTGTCATTCTTTTCTTCCATCTATTAATTCTTCTGTTCATTCATTTATTCAGTTTCTTCATTCATCCCTTCTTATATTTTGTATTTCTCCCTCCTTTTTATTAAATCTCAGCTCCGTATCACAAGCAACTCCCCCATTACCTGTTAAATGCCGAATGAAATCCATGATGATAGCGTCAGTCTTGACACTATGGTTTCGAATCTCAACAGCAAAGGTTAAACAGAATAACCGAACATAGACACCTGGGGAGAGACTGACAAAGTTGTCAACGTACCCGAGGTTTGGAACGGTTTGAACAATAATGTCGCCGCAACATACCATCTACACACCATGGTTGTCAGGGTTGTAGCTCAGCAATTAGCTTACCTTGGTCATACCCCGGTCATAATTCCATTGTGATGAGACACAGCGTGAAAAAAACATATCGCCTTGCTTCGTTAACACCTATCTTTGGCTGCTATCGTGGTCATCATCGCGACGTATAGAACTTAATCCAGTCACACTTAGCTCCTTTCCGTTTACGAATTCCTGCGATAGGTTAGAGCTCACATCTGGGTTCCTCGTTGTGATCTGAAGTACATGGCATACTTCAGTCATGGGACAAGGGCAATCGTGCCAGACTGAGAGTTCGAGTTACTGATCAATAAGTTAACAAGACTCAAACGAGGGATTGAAGCAATCAAGTCACCAAGCATCAAAACGGGTGATAAAAAACTCATTGCGATACCACTGCAGTACTGAATTGTCCCGAAGAGAATTTTGTGCCCGATGAACCTCTGTCGCCTCCACGCCGGGAAACCATAATCGAAGAATCTATCAAGAAATCTTCGAGTCGCCAAAGGGTGAAAAGATCGGCCAATGACCTCACCATCCTCCCAACTGACCAATGTGTTCCCAAACGCCTAGAACGAGACGGCATGGTAGATCGCGCAAACCCGTGACCGCTTCGAAATGTTGCAGAGTAAAACCTGGCATGAAACAACCTAGAAAAGAAAAACCGAAATGAGTTTCTCAAGCCCTCCACTTTACCTCCATCCGATTCTCGCATGTCTCTTGACATATGCATGCCGGAAACGTCACGAACCAAAGCAGCCGACGAGACCAGAACGCCAAGCCATGCCGAAAGGACAAAGCAAGCTGATCGTGAGAACCGAAAACCGGAGAAGGCCCAAACGAGAAAAGAACTTGCGACGGTGGCTTGAGAAAAAACCAGCCTCTTCATGCTTTTCGTGCCCCCGTTGCGCCATCACCACCAAACGCCGTGCGATGAAGGACTGAAAAGTGAGAGGAGGCAAAATGAGATTTACTGGGGAAAAGCCATTAGTGGACAATTTTCAAAGCCTCAGGAGGCACAGAGACTTACGGCCATAGGGCCGGGGGGAGGGCCCTGAGGGGGATTCCCACCGAACGGCGGACCGTAGCCGGGAGCCGGGGGAGCACCATGGGGGGGCATGCCACCCATATAATGGGGTGGCGGAGGAGCAGGACGGTAGGGAGTGCCTACGCCGGAGTTATTCTGAGAGCGGCCCCAAGATAGACGGACACGCGAGTTGCCAATTGGGTAGCCCTGCATTTGGTTGATGGCCATTTCTGCGGCGTGACGGTGAACGAACTGGACAAAGCCGCAGCCCTTGCCAGGGGGGATCTTGACGTAAGTGATCTCTCCAAAGCCCTGAAAAAAGGACCGGAGCTCGTCCTCAGTAACGTAACCGGATAGGCCACCAACAAACACAGTGGTATTGTTCGGGTCCGTGAACTGGTTCATAGGTTGGATAGGGTTGTACTGCTGCCCATAGTACGGGTAGTTACCCCACATTGGAGGGGCCGCCGGATGGCCGGGAACCGGGGGCATCATCGGGGCGGGCGGGTGATGACCATACTGATGATGATGAGAGCGTTGCTTAGGGGTAGCCGTAGAGATGCGCATTGGGCGATTGCCACAGTAAACTCCCTGCATCTCAACCAGAGCGCGCTGCATATCAGCCTCATCACTGAAGCGAACGAAGCCGTAGCCGCGCGATTGGCCTGTCATGGCGTCTGTCATAATCTTGGCGGATTTGCATGACGGAAAACGAGACTGAAACAAGGAGACTAAGACGAATTCGTTGACTTCGGGGCCAAGATCGCCGACGAAGATGCTGTATTCCGGACCGCGATCGTCGCTGAAGCCTTGTTAATATCAAGATTTGAAAAATCACTCTGATCCCGGGACAGAAACGTACCGTCGATCAACGAGGCCACCGCCAGAGGCCCAGTTGAGCTTGAAAACACGGTTTGAATTGGGAACGGGGGTGCCATTCAAACCAAGCGCTTTCTGAGCAGCTTCCGGAGTTTGGAATTCAACAAAGCAGTAACCCGCGTTGCTAATAACGAGTCAGTAGATTATCCTTTTGACAGGTCTGACGGGAGCGTCGCAGGAATGGTGGGAGATCAAAGAAGTCGGCATAGAAAATCGGACGCAAAACTTGAAATATCAAATGGACTTACCCAGAGTTACGGTCGCGAATAACTTTCACCTGGACAGATTCCCCCATAACGGTCTGGAACACATTTTTTATGAACGTTTCATCCATCCAGCCCTCCATTTCACCCATCCTAGACACCGTTAATGCATGTTAAAGTTGATAAACAGGGAAAACGTACCAGAGTGTTTTTGGGGCATCGGGGTTAGGGGCAATGGGTGCAGGCGCCGAGAAATTCGCCTCGTTGGTACCGTTCATGTTCGGGCCATTGGTACCAGTACCGGGTGCGGCGGTAGAAGAGTAGTCGGCCATGATTGCTGAAACGAAGCTGGTTAGCAAAAGCAAGTCGGTGTCCACTCGGGCGATATTTGAATTTATCTCCAGCGCCGTGTATGCCAGGAATGAGCAAAATCAAAAATTGAAAACTGCACCACCAAAAGAACTGAAAATTACCGAAGTATTGACTAACGTATGGATAAGGTCGCGGTGTCGGAGTCTGGAGGGGCGTAGATGGCATCGACGCCGTGTTATCTAGGAGCTGGACCGATGGAAACGCGATCCAGTCCGAGAGAAACGCGGGAGATCGACTGAGCTCACCCAAACAGACAGCGTGCACGCGGACTTAGAAAGTCAGGTTGAGGGGAAAAACGCTGACAAGTGAAACGAAAAGAGAACTGGTTACTTACCTGGCTTCACGATGTTGTCACGTCACTGTCCTAACTGACCACGATGTGTTAGTGGGATCGTTGGTGTGAGAAAAATGGTCAATTGAAGCGCGGGAACGGAGATTACGCGTCCCAAATGACTATTGTGAAGGAAAGGAAGCGGAACGATGGGGGAAGAAAAGTGGCGCTATATACTCGGGCCCAGAAGACTGCCAGAGTTCGGACGGGAGCACGTGATTAGACTCGTGCCCTCCCAAATACCAAGAGATGATGTCGATAACTGCATAGATAGCTAGTTAAACAGTACTGAGGAGACTCAATTTCCGGCTCATCTCAAGTTTTGATTTCGTCTCACATCTGGCGCCTCACTTCCAGGAGATATTGCCAGTCTGATTGATTTGATGTTACACATAGTCGACGCGATTTCCTGAAGAGAACTCAAACCGCCTCACTGAGGGGTAGTCATCTCCGACAGCAAAAGCAGGACGTTTTGAATAGCATGCTGCCTTTAACACCTCTCTTGAGGCTTCAACACATCGCATCAGACGGCACCAATATCGGCGCGAGTTATGGCACCAAATGGTAAGACAGAAGGTTCAACTCGAACGATCAAAGGCCAGGAATCAAGGAGAGAACGGGAAGGTTACCGAGGAATGTTATGATCGCAGAATACAGGATGAGTAATGTGCGAAAGACTCGAATCGAGACGCATTAAGCAAAGATATAGTAGAAATCAATAGAAGAGATGAGGGAAGAGGTATATATGGCTATCATGCCCAAGACGACGGGGCGGGTAGAGCCAGAGACGCATACGGACGAGGTCAGAGCTTTGTTGAAAGGGTAGACCTTCAGAATGGACCCAAAATGTTATCCCGCTAGGGACTAGAATGCTAACAATGAAGAAAAGCAATTTTGTTTCTGGAAAGGGGAGGGGAGGTGGTAGAGGCATGAAATCTCCGGATTGACTGACAAGCAAAAACGGAGGAGCAGCAAATTAATAGAGGAGCAAGCCCTATGGGTGCAACGAGCCGCCGTCACACTTCATACGACGACTGTGATCCATAAAGAACAGCAGAAGAAGGAGATGAAACAAGCATACCTAAAACGGTTGATGGTACCTTGACAATATGGTCAAAGTGAATCTGACGGACTGACGTTAGCCGAGCTTGCAAGACACGATAGGACCAGCACGAAGGCCGAAGCACTGAGACACGCTTATCTATATTGGCCGGAGGCAGCCACACTGTGGATGCCAATAGCCTAGCATGAAAAACAAGGGGAATGTTGGTGTCCAAAGCTGACAGAACCCCTGAGAGAGGACAGCCATGCAAAGCTTTCGAACAAATTCGACCATTGAAATGTTTGCTTCGCCAATGGCTAAATGCATGGCTAAACAGACGAGTCTTGGTGGCTTGCTTTTAGAGCACTGAAATTCCAGGTTCACATTAAAGGCGAGCTCGTCCGACCCTGAAAACCATCGGTCTGAACATCGCCAACGTTAAGCTCGTCTGAATAGGAGCCATCTGAATGCAACTGATTTATTGAAGGTGAAAGCCATCTGAACAGAAGACGTTGAAGAACTGTGCCTTGTGACGAGCCATCTAAATTGCTGTAAGTGTTTCAAAGCAGACTATCACACTAGTGACAGAGAAACAGCAAGCACCAGACATCATTGACGTCGGGCTTGATCACGAAGGCTGGCTAATGATTCAAAGTTATACAGAGCAGAGTCAAGGGAAACTGTGAATGAGAAAACGACCTACTTACAAAAGAGAAACACTGGTGGACAAAACAAGGTACAATCGTTTAGTCCGAATACGGTGCAAGATCGCCGGAGGTCAACAGTAGCCGGAGTTGAAACAGCACCGTTGAAAACGATGTCCACACGCCTGTAACTCAAGGTCTTGACGGCGCACTGTGGAAGAGACGGGAAGAGATGGCTGAGTTCCAGGAAACTCGGATGGGGTGACTGAAGGTTAAGTCTCGAATGATACCCCAGGGAAATACTATATCAAAGAGAACTGTCAGATTGAGTCAGCTATAAAATGCTTGAGAATCGAGGTGTGCCCCGCCCGCTCAAGCTGCCTCGGAAGATTCGTCGACCTGATCCGTCTCCATGTAAGAGATAATCGTTGACCATGACCACCATATCTTGTTCTCTGGAGTCCCCAAAAGCCAGATGTTGATGGCGGTGAAACGCAATCATCGGTGAAGTCACGTTGGATCCATTCCCGAAGTATCCGAGCCCTTGGCAACTTTCGTGAAAGTGAAACGTAGTATTGACGCACATGGCTTGTCATGCTCAATACTCAAAAGGCTGGCTACGCAAGGATGAGCTGGAGAGACGCAGGGAGAACGTTGACCAAACGCTCGTGACAGCATGAAACAACGAATGTCATGCCATATCCGAAGTGCTATTGGCAGCGAGCGCGAGATGGGGATACGGAGGGTATGCGATATATGTCATGGATCAAAGCGCCATGGGTCCTCGATATTGCGAAGTTTGCAATCACCGAAGAGTGGTACTGGGGCAGGCTCTTGAATGGTGGAAGGCGAAGACCATCCTGACCAATATGATGATGGGATTCCGGACCCTTGTCGACCAATATGAGGCTTAGGGGGGAACTGTGGGAATATCTCAGGTTTGACGCAGCCCGGTGACAAACTCGACGGACGATGTCGACAAGCGCCACATGGCCAAAGAGAGCTGGAGGGCTCAGGACCGGGCATGCCGAGATCGAGAGCGGCCATGAGGTGGCCTTAGAGCTGACCAGATGGCTCTTATCTCAGACCAATGCCCATGTCGCTGTCTCGCGGTTCCGACAACGTGGAAATGCTGTATAAGGTTGCGGATGGACATCCAGGTAGTGTCTTTCTGGCGAAGATTTTACGAAAGCGAAGATCACGGTAATTGCTGGGGGGCGAAATCGACGAGAGGATTAAAGATTAACGACTACCGGAGGTCCGAGTCGACCAATGGGTTGGGATATCGGGGGCGAAGTGGTTGTTCGAGGGGTTGATTGCGCAAGGAATCGAGCGTCTTGGTGTCGTCCTCCAGCCCCACTGCCACCACCATGTCCTCCGCCCACCATGACGTTCTCCCGACAAAGCCCTCCCCCCCCAATCTCCTCGAGCAACTCCAGTTCGGCCCATCATCCTAATGTCCATACACTCCACAACAAGCCATACGTCGATCGGCAGCGGGCGGGGCACCCAGACAAACGGAATCTCGCGATATCTGTGTCCATAAGGCATTACTTACTCTGACTGTACCAAACTCCAACGTGCGCGGGGTTATTGCGGAGGGGCAGCTGGTCCTCGTGCAACTCGCAGAGCAGCGAATGATTGTCGATCGGCACGGTCGGCGAAAGAAACAAAGGACGCCGAGATTCGCTGGATGTCAACAGGCAAGGGACGCGCGAATTATGAGGACGGGGAGCGACAAGGCGGGCAGAGCAGAGAGCAGAGTGATGAGTGCAGTCGGCTGTCGGCAAAACCAATCGATGCCAGAGAGCAAGGGCCGGAGCGCGCAACAAACAACGGCAAAAACACACGCAAAAAGGATGCTTTGTGAAATCGCAGAATATCCGAGGCGCAGGGGAAAGAAAAAGCAGAAGTGCAGGAACTGCGCGCCGGGGGTGAAACGGAAGGAAAAGAAAAAGAGAGACGCAGAGGTCCTGGTGGAGAGTTTTTTTTTCGGGGAAGCAGATGGGATGGAAAAGACGAAAACCGGGAAAGCACGAGCACCGTGGGAGAATTTGCCCTGGAAGTGGGGAAGGCCCAGCCCAAAGCGGCCCCAGCGCCGCGCAGGCAGGCGCAAAGCACAGTGACCGTGTCAGGGTCCCCGCATCACAGCCGACAGGCCGCGTGCCCGAATACAGCTCGTCCTCTCAAACAAAAAAGTTTGCGCTGCCATCACCGGCACACGCGTGCAGAATCCATACTCACTACATCGAGCCTTGCCTCAGGTACCCAGTGCGGGAGATCGTCTGGATGGGAATGGATTAGGATTGGGATTGAGACTAGGTTACCTACCGGTGTTGGTGCTGTATGTACACTATCGCACGATAACGTATTCCATTGGAAACCCTACGGCATGTGCCTGGTTGTTTGGCTTTCATAAGGATTGGTGCGCACCGCATCCTCTGTACCCTCCCCATCACGGCCAGACAGTCACCGGGCTCCTGTCGGTGTCAAATGCTCGGGCAGCGCTTAGGGTTGATACTTGCGGTAGACCGGGGACAAGGCATTCATAATGTTTTGTCCATGCCCCCCTGCAAACCAACGCAAAAGTTACACACGTGCCAACCACAAGGGAACTGAGCAACGTAGAATTTGCTCTTAGGAATCTTGTTGAAACATAACTGGTCGTGTTTCTCGATAACACTGCCACTCCTAACGGGCGATTGGTGTCGCCCACGAACACAATACTGGTGATGGCCGCTGTCTCTGCGTTAGCTGGTAGAGGCAGCGGCTTTCAGACTTTTGAGCCTTTCGACATACAGTTGTGCCCCACTCCAGCTTCGGACCAGCGAGCAGAGATCTTTCTCGCGGTAGGTGTGAATGCGGGGTGTCCCAGCCTGCCAAAGTGGGGTGATCGGAAGCTCGGAGTGCAAATTCTGACTAGAACCCGCTGCGAAAATTGGGACGGCGTGACATTTTGATCGGGGTGTGCGTTTATCGGAGTGCCGGTGAGCCTGCTGCTCCCTCTAGCAGGACGAAGCACCTTGGAATGCACCGTTTGTTTAACGGGGTTTGGCATGGCACCTAACCTTCCCGGGCCCTTGTGTAATAGGAGCGAACTTGGACGGTGACGGGCTCGAGAAGCGACTTCATAAGTTTGAAACACGTGCTCGGGACACTACATTCTTCCTGTTCCAACTCAAGTAGCACGCCAGAGGGTCTGAAAACGTTTCTCTTAAACGGGCTAAATCGACGCGGCCAGACACAACAGGATAGCTTTCTACAAAGGCTCCTCTTCCGGCAGTCGAGTCACTTGGTTCTAAAATGAAGTCTCCTTGATCATATTAACGTTATCCAGCTTCAAAAGCTTCGACGAAGAGCCTCGGATCTTGCTCCGTTAATTATGATTTCCACAGTTCATGGGTAGCTACCTAGTTGGAGATGTGAGAATCGGATACTTCGATGTTTCGTTTCATCAGTACACGCCGAGCGAGGGTGATCAGCTTCGTTTGGTGGACGAGTTGGCCCACGAGCCAATCCCAGAGTTTGTGGACACGGTAAACGGCGTCAATGATTAATGCAGTTGACATATTAAACCCAAATCATCATTTAACTGCACATTTTTTCTGTATCTTTGTATACCGCCTCGAAATATCCCAGTTACTCTACTTAACCACAAGTCAATTGGAATCGTTGTGTTGCGAACGCTCAAACTAGTCTCTCTGCCTGCCCATGAGTATAAAGGGTAAGACTCGGTATTTACAAAGCCATGGTGGAAATTGTACATAACCCTGTATGCGGACGGATTGGATGCAAACAGGTCCACATTTTAGGGCTCGAGTACGATGGTGTGGCAACAGGCAGTCCGACAAGGATAGCGTCTGACTGGACATCATCAGAGGGACATACAAAAGCAACAGACTTCCGTCATCATTGCCTGTTGAGCTTGGCACAAAGGTCAGCATTGACAGCTTTGGACGCGCAACGGTTCTGGCATGGAATTCAAGTCGAAACCGAGAATTAACGGCATTGGCTGCGGTGTACCGGAGTGAAATCAGTGTGGACTTGAGTCTAAACCCAAACCTTCTAGCTTCGCATGGTTGACAACAGCCTTCTCTCTCTGGTGCTAACAACATGCAGAATGCCCAGGACAAGCTCGGCCATCCCGACACAACCGCGGGCTACGCCGATCTCTGCTTCGAACTAGCGGCATGCAAGTCAACCAGCACCACCAACTCTGATAGATTTGCATCCAGTCTTTATTGAGGTACGGATAACTTTTCCTGTAAACAGCAAATTATATGCATCCATTGACCATGCCTTCAGGACAGCAGGTAATGTGTCAACGAGTATAGAACCATATCGTGATGCCAGTACCTCAGTAAAAATTACATCGTGCTTGCTTCTACCTAGATCTGTGTTGTCTTCTCCCTCATCTCGCCGAGCGCTCCGACCACCGAATGCGATTCAGTAAGCCAAGGGTACCCCATGCTGGGTACGCTTATCATGACGCAATTTTCAGGATATGCAACAGTCAGCTACAGACGATGCAGCAAGAGAACACAACTGCAAATGGCGTCGTACGTAGGGAACCGAATGACCAGCTCCCTTCCTTTTCCTATAAGCACTTGTTTGGCCTCTTGTTTTCCAAAATTAAAACTCCTCTTATTTTTCACATTCATAGGACTAAACCCTAATACATGGAGTAAAATAAACTTTCCAAATTTACAACTTCTATGTTGTGACGTCACGGACCCTTGCTCTAGTATGAAGCATTTTGCAGTTGGACTCTTGAGGCCAGAGGCTTCCCATTCTCGGAAACCAAGCACCTATTACCATATACTCAGTATCAGTCTTGTCCGGTTGACAGACGCTTCAATGTGCAAGACCCGTGTCGTTAGTACAAAAATGTTCAGCAATCTCTTCCAGAACTGCTCAAAGTACCACTTTACTAAACCATAAACTGCCACACGGAGCGGCAGCTTACAAGGTAATAGTCATTGCTCATCATCTGAGAGCGAGCGCTAAAACTAACAGACACGTCACGTGTCTAACAGCTTGGCAAGCTAGTTACAAGTTCGCTGCATCACCTCAGGCACAAAACGCAGTTTTGAAGGTAATCGACATCGTTTAAGAAGGCTATGGATTATGACTCACGTATAACGACCGTTGAAGTGTAATTCAAATGGACACACTGTCGTGCCAACCGCGAGATAGGATTGATAGTCTCGATTTTCCTAATAGGGTGGCAGTTTCACGACAGTGGATCATAAATAACTATACGGTGTAACCTGAGTAACGCCTAGCAGAAGTAAACAAGACAAACCAATGTAAGGTCACGGAAAAAAAAAAACCGCTGCAACCTTACATCATGGAGCGATTTAGTTTCCTTCCTTAACATTAACCCATTTTCCAGGATTTGTAAAGGGCAAAGGGCAAAATAGAAGCATCTCCCAACGGTGACACGCAAAAATAGAGGTGCCTGTTGCATCGTATGAATTTTCATCTGCCGGCTATAGAACTGAATATTTCTGAAACGTTTTGATTATTCTTTAAAACGTCGTCTTGTAGCAGCTCTACCTCGGATGCTCTGTACTCTGTATGCTTCAACCGTTCCTCAGTCTGGACAGGCACTCCGCAACAGCATATAAATCTCTCTACAGAGTACAGCCAGTCAGTTCTCAATGCTAAGTGTTCTGTTTCCTTTGGGTATTAAGTTTCTATGTCTGCTGTTTTCACTTTCCATCGCAGCCCATGAGTATGTGTCTATGTGGAGATAGGTGCTAAGAGGTCCTTACCCCAAAACCCGACCCTCGGGTGTCCCACCTACCTTGACGAGCATTTGCAGTTGTAAGTAGAATCCGATGTATAAATGATAGATTATGAAGTTGGTATAGAGATATTGCGGCTGTAGAAAATGCCTTTAGTATAGGATACAGTACGGAGTGTTCGGGGTATAGTACACTCCATTTTATGCTTTTTTCCCAAGCTTGTCTTCAATCATCTCTAGTGCAAGAAGTACATTGGGGCCGCTAGGTGCTTGTTACGGCATGGATCACTTAAGCACTTTTAATCCTACGTTGACCACTTGCCGGCGACGGAAGATGTTTACTTCTGGAGTACGCTGTATATGCTGGACTGTATGCATATGTGAAAAAAAAAAAAAAA
>Ga0065720_1019210_pt1 | contig 32666 bp, 37 predicted proteins | sample Thericmetagenome_FD_59107 | JGI IMG/M metagenome (GOLD analysis project Ga0065720, IMG submission 59107) | Thermophilic microbial communities from the Joint Bioenergy Institute, California, USA of rice/straw/compost enrichment - eDNA_2 v2... | ecosystem: Engineered > Solid waste > Grass >... | reverse complement strand
TTTTTTTTTTTTTTTTTTTTTTTTGTTATTTTCGAAGTCTGAGTAAGATAAATACTCATACGGATTGTTGGTAAATATTTTAAGAACAGTACAAGAAACATATCTAATTAATCAATCTTAAGTTCACTGAGAGGCATATTTACGATAGCTGAAACCACAGGAACAACCTTTTTCGTTTCTAACACGAAAACTCTAATGGTATCATTAGTTCCATTAGGATCTATGCTCTCAACCATAACCTCCACAGGGTAGGGAACACCAGGGATAAGAACTGGCAAAGACAGGGGAGGGTTAATCAATTTGTAGAGATTGCTATCAAATGCATATGTGAGTTTCAAATTGTAAGCTGGCAAGCGATCCAAATTCTCCAATTCGAGTTTAATTTTGAACAATGGTCCAATACCTTCTACCTACAAATATGAGAAACTTTTTGCTGTATTGTTACTTGAGCGTGAAGCTTAATAGAAAGTCCTGAACCAGCAGCCTGAGTGACACCCTCTTTGAGGCATTTTATGTAATTCTGAGCAATCTTGAGTCTCATTTTGAAGACGTCCTTCATGTATGTTCTATACATTTCTAATTATTAAGACTTTCACAGAAGAAAATTACCAGGAGCTTGGTCTCTTTCTCTTTGAGATTGTTCAACAAATAATTTGGTTTTCTTTGGCATATTCAAAGGAGCGTCTTGTTCTTGGATCTTGCCGACCACAAGGGCTGATGACTAGAGAATTAGTCTTGAAAATTTTCAACAATACGTTTATATTGAATTGTCTTTGAAGAATTTTGACATCAAGACCTTTCTTCTTATACATAATAATTAGAGCTCCATCTTCTCTTCCAAAAGTACCAAATCTTAACCCAGTGATTATATCCTAATATCTTATTTGAAAATTCACAGGCTTACTTCACAGACTAATATATGCACAACTTGTCTCTCATTATAGATTCTTAGCTCCAAGTTTTCAAGAGCTACAAGATATCCCTAGCTTATTAGTTTATTTTTTGGTCATATACCTTAATAGGCCTTCCTCTGCCATATTCCATGGTTTCCATACAATGGATATTTGCTGGAACTTTAAGGGAGAAACTCTTTTTATAGCTCTTCATACTGAAGCAGTGAATATTTCTATCCATGCAACCAATGTAAAGGTTTTTATCAATTCTAGCTAATCCGCATGGTTTTGATTCAAGTTCAACGACATGCTGAATGAGCTAACAATTAGCAAAATTATACAAAAAAGTCAACATCTCCATTTCTGATTATGAAGGCTCTTGACTCTCTAGTCAACGCAACAATTCTATGCTCTTGCTCTAGCAATCCTGTCACATCAAGGAAGGCAGGTGTTCCAGCCAAGTAATACTAAGAAATAAGAATAACATTACGATAATTACTATCCTGATGATAGACGTACCGTTGTTATCCAATATCAAGAGCTCTTTATTCTCAGTTCCTAACAATTCACAACACGCTAATTCCTTAGCTACCCACAACGACATGGGAAACAGCAGTCTCGTCATCACTTCTTGCTTTAATAGTTTCCATACACGTAACAGAATTAGGAGTAGAGTAGTTGCACTAAGTTGTTTATATTAGTTTTGAAATTTATTACTCTTCTTGCCTCGTCAATAAGCTCAAGTTGTCTTTGAGGGCTATTTTCAATTAATATTTCCTGACTTTTTTCCGAGAGAGGTACAGCGCAAGCCTTTAAGTTTGTTAAGGCGTCGATGAACTCTTGCAGTCTATCAGGATGAAAAGCATGATAGACAGCGATTTCATCTCTGTTCCATTCTCTCGGTGGCAAATTGAACCTGAAGAAAGGTTTAAAATTTTTGAAGATAAAGATTGAGGAATCAGCCGCAAGAGCAATAGACGGTTGAGCTATCGACAATTACTCTATTTACTATTCACTTTACGTATTTTGGTGACTTCAGGATAGAATGTTACAACTGAAACAGGTGGTTCGATCACTTCTGTTGACCAATCGAGGTTGGCTCCCTTATAGACCACAAGTTTCTTCTGTAGATCTCCTAAAACCAATTTGTAATCCCCATCTCCTTTTAAATCGCTGAGTCTAATTCCTTGAGAATAGCATTTTACTCCGATCAGAGGATCTCTCCAAGCGTTAAGCCAAGGCTGTTTGCTCTTCTCAGGATCTTGACCTAATGTAGCCTGACTTGTGTTAGTACTTAAAATTGATGTAGTAGATTTTGAAATCGTGATAGTTTTGTTTTCCATTATGTTTCAAGTACTATTAAATTTATTAATCGAAATAATTCTTGAATTGAATCCCAAGATATGTTGAATAAATCTGTCAAATCTATTCACATCTTCGCTCCCAGCTGGAAAGTAGCTGCTCCTCATAAGACCCTCTACAAACAGCTACAATTCTACTTCAGACAATCGAGATCTTTTCTCGCCCCTAGAAAAGACTTTTATCGTAAGATAGGTTTTTCATTTGATTATCTCTGAGAAATTTTGGGTGTCTCTCGAAATGCTAGTCAAGCCGAAATAAAAAAAGCATACTATTCACTCGCACAAAAGTACCATCCTGATAAAAACCCTGCCAAGGATGCCAAGGAGAAGTTCGCTGAAATTAGTGCGTAAATTATTCTATTTTTACACAATAAACTGCAAAGAGCATATGAGACTCTAAGTGATGAATCTAAAAGAAGAGTCTATGATCAAACTGGTATGAATGCCGATGAGCAGGCCCAAGATCCCTTCTCTGGATTCTGGGGATCAAGAACACAAGGAGGTGGCCCTAATTTTGAAGAAGAAATATTTGGAGATTTTGAAAGCTTCTTTGGCATGGGCGGAGCCGGTGCCAGAGAAAGAGCCGCTAAAGGACAAGATATATTTTTGAACTTAGAGATCTCGTTTATGGAGTCAGTCACAGGTGTTAAGAGAGAGGTGAAGCTAGAGAAAAAGGGAGTTTGTAAGACCTGCAATGGAACTAAATGTAAACCAGGAACTGCTCCAAGCAAATGCTTTTCTTGTGGAGGAAGAGGATTTATTAATTATCGCCAAGGACCTATGACTATTCAAATGACATGTACCAATTGTAAGGGAGCAGGAATGAGTATAAAGCATCCTTGTCCTACTTGCCGTGGAGCAGGAAGCCAGATCGCTGAGTACACAGAACAAATAAATGTCCCCAAGGGAATAAATAATGGACAGAGTCTCAGAATGAGTGGAAAAGTAAGGTGAAGACAATGTATATTAAGGAAATAGGGTAATGTTAGTGAGACTGGTGGTCCATCTGGTGATCTGATCATCAAAGTCAATGTGAAGCCAGATGTTTATTTCAGAAGGGAAGGTTTTGATGTGATTACAGATTGCTATCTGAATCTTTCTCAAGCTGTGCTTGGTGGAAAAGTGAAAATTAAGACTTTGTATGGGGATGTAGATATCCCGATAGAAAAAGGAACCCAAAATGGAGATAAGAAAAAACTCTCTGGATATGTATATTTTAATTTATATCGTTGACTTTCAGGGAATATCTAAACTGCCTCCTAATCAAAATCAAAAGGGAAATCACTACGTTGTGTTCAGAGTTATGACTCCTAAAAATCTGACAAGAGAGCAAGAAATCCTATTTAATGATATCAGAAGTATTGAACAACCAGTTGACCAAGCAAGTGCGCATGCTCAGGCACGTCAGGATGAGAAAAGGGGAGCAAGCCGGGCTGAAGAGGATTCAAGTGCAGGAGATGGCATCTTTGAAAAGTTCAAGAATATGTGGAGTAAGAATTTTAATCCGAATGAATAATTCTGGAATAGAAAAATAGAACTAAAGAATTTCGAATGTGTATAATACATTTTCTTCTATCATAGTCATGTGTACAACTGTATTCTGCTAGTTTCATAAATAATTGTAAGGACTCTTGTATATTGGGGGCCAAGCCATCGAGATCTTTTCGCATAGAATTCGCTTCACTCTGAACAGTTCCCTTTCTAGATAATCTCTAAATCTATTCTAGGAATTAGTTAGAGAAATTTAATCTCCGGGCTTATTCAAAAATTTGAATTCGGACTAATTATTCGAATCGCCTTAAGAGATGACAATTTACCAAAGAGACATTTTGTCGCTTTGCCTTCTATCGCCAATATAAAGGAGTAGTAATATTGAAACTGCATGCAATAAGATAGGCAAATACTTATATAATTATAGTAGTAGTAGTTTATTTTGTGATTTAGGCCTTGTTTATGATGTTTTCATTTTGGTCTCTCCTTGTGGCGAATGAATATGCACGAAAGGAACATATTCATGTAAATCATATTCTTCATTCAAGGGGCAGGAGATCCACAATTTACAGAAAGTTTAGGTTGCGGGGATGAAGATGATGATCTGCTTTTCCTTTCGGATTTCTTCCTTTCTTTCTCCTTCAGGAGAGTAGTAATTGCCTTGGTCTGTTTTATTAAACGGACAGCAAGTATAGTGTAGATAATATCAACGATCGCGCTTCCAATCAATGAAACAGCATAACTTCTGATCGTCGAGCTCATCAACTGCTCTTCATGGATCAACGAAGAGGGTAAGGACACATATTTGAGTCCCATGAAGACAGCAAGCAGCACTCCTCCAAATGCCTTTGCAATCCCTATTCTCAGCAAGAGTTTAACAAGTCTTTGCATCCTATAATCATCAACTTTTGATTCTTCAAGGCACAGAATCAAGCCTCCGATTACAGGGATGTTGAATAGGCCGACTACAAAGAGGAAAGTTCTAGTTAATGGGAAAAATATGAAGAATTCGAGTATCTAATGTAATTAGCAAAAATTTGAATTGTTTTTCTTACCAATAGAAAAAAGGCTAATCTGTATCGAGCGTTGAAAAGTTTGATGAGGAGCTTTTGTTCGGTGTGGGGTGCGGGAGCTTCCTTAATAGACATTTTTCAATGAAAATGTCTAATTTTTACTTATTTAATTTATTATTACAAGTTTGAATACGCAGTCTCTTCTGTTTACGTTAGTGAAATTGAATATTTATTGTCTTAATTATTTACAAGTCTAAAACCAGGGACTAACTTTCAAATTTGACTGTTAGCTTCACACGTTAGTTCCTTTCGAAATCCAGAGTTTAGCTTTTTAAACACATTAACCTTAGTGACGCAAATATGGCTTTTAGCCTAACTGCTAAATTTGGCTTGAATGAACTTTTGATCATCTTCCAAATCAAGAACTTTTGCTAGTACTATGACTAATCATACCCAAACCCACAAACCACATGAAATATTTCAAATATAGAGAAATAATACTTTTCGTTACCAAGTGTTATAAAAGTAGAAGCCACAGAGACTTAATCATCTGAAACCAAAATTATTGTCTATTAACTTTCCATGAGATCACAAAGTTCATCAAACAGTAAAAAAACTTTTTTTTGGGTAGGAACTCTTTAAAAATTTCTGGAGAAAGACACCATTTAAACCATAGATAATATTATAACACGAAGTTTTGGAATTTAAGAATTTCTGTTAATATCCGACGTTTCATCTTCTTAGAGAGAAAGAGATCCCAAAAGCACCTGTTTATTTTGAATCCATATTAATTTTTGTTAATACGAGTTAAGAGATGTAATAGGTAGGATATTGAATAGAAAAAAAGGGCCAAGTTGGAGAGTTTTTTGTATTTAGTAACTTTTTGGTCACTTGTTGAAGTTTAATTATCCTTTTTTGAACTTGATCTCATTCACTACAGTTATCTTGAAAGTAAAATCTATATTTTATGAAAAGTTTGTACTATCTTGAATTTGAAATAACGAATCAATCCAAGCAACTCCTGTTGTGTTCGATATGCAAAGGTAGAGTACTTTTTGTGTCCCTAGGGGAAGCTCCAGGACTTCTACTTCCGTTCTCGATCTGGGAAAATAGGATCCTCAAGATTCAATAGAAGGAAGAAATCTGAACTAAACTTCTACTTTTCACTCTCAAGCGTTTTTTGAAATAATTTGAATTAAAACTTTATTCTGGCTTTTAAGACTCTCATTACATATCCAAACCCCTAGGCTAATAGTTCTGTGAACAGAGATATTGCATTTCTTGAACTACTTACTAAATCTTAGGATTATAAAATCTGGGCATCTATCTTATTTCTGAAACGGGAGTACTATCTTTCTTTTTTTTCGAAAAAGATGTTGCGTTAGAGAGAATCTAGGCTATTCTTATTGAGGATTGAAACCTTAATGATATACAAAGAGAAGATCTTAAGATATCTAAATTAGAGCATAAACTTGATGCTCTTTTCTCCTGGAACTAGTCATTTCATACCTTAAAATAAGATAGATAACAGAGACAAGAGAGTATTTTATATTTTGAGTTAATTAATTTCATTGTAGGTGCTCTCTGGTGGAGGAATTCACTGATCGCACTTAATAACGCTAAAATTTCATTTTTCATATTTAGAATATTTTGAATTAAAAGCTATTTTCATCGGACCTGTCCTCAAAAGATCTCTTTTCTCTCAAATTTGATTCTGATCATATTTAACTACTCTAAGAATTTACCCATGTAATCAAGATTTGTATTGAAAATCAGAAAATCTCAAGTAATCAAACATTAAATAAAGAAATACTATTAATGTACACAAATCTGAAGTCAAATCTCGACGAAATCAATAAATGTAGCAGACAGAGTTTCTTACTGCTCGCTCTAATATTTTTCATCGAGGAAAAATGAAGTTGTTTATTTGAAAGAATTTTGTAAAATTAATTGTTACACTTTACAATGGACAAGTTCTTTTACAACCGTATCATAACGAGAAATCAAGTTATAGTCCTAAATAAGAAGAAAGAGAATATTCCTGACTTTAGGGAATACTTGAAGAGCCGTGTCTTGATGTTAAATCCAGAGGATGAAACTCGAAATACGATCTATATTGACTATGTCACTTTATTATACAAATTCTGCTTAAATAAACATTATTCTGCCGAGAAGATCTCAACCCTTCTTTCGATTGGAGTATATTTATTCAACGAAAGCTTGGAGAAAAAGCTTCGCATGAGTGAAAGTTATCAATTATTGACAGAACTTCTTAATATGCATGACAGTCAAAGAGAACCTTTCTACATAAAGATGTTCGATAACAACCAGAAATTGGAGATCCTCAAATTCTTCAGAGACACCTTCTATAAACACTATACTCTCTATGAAGCCTCCATGACAAAATCTGTCGATTATACATTGGAGACTGCCAGCATTATGAATAGTACACTACCTCAAATTCAGCCTCTTAGCGAGGGCATAGAGATAGAGAAAGAAAAAATTCCATACCTAAGGAATTATGAAAAGAGACCCGTCACTGAAGAGAAGACCAGAGAGACTGAAGTTTCTAAACAAGAGATAGAAGAAAAGGAAAGAGCGAAGTCGAGGGAGAATACAGTTCAGGAACCTGAGGATTCAAAGTCTGTTAATTTATTCAAAACAGATGAGGATTTGAAACTGGAAGCTGAATTGAATTTAACATTAAAGGCATTCTATGAGAACCTGGACAGAGAAATCAAAGAGAAGGATGAGCTCCTAATACAGAGGCTTGAACGTCCAGCCTCTAAAGAAAAATCCAAGAAGCCTGCTGCACAGGCACCAGGAAAGACTGTAAAGAAGTAGAAATGAGAGATGTCTCAAAATTTATGTTTTGTATGTTATAGGTTTGCTAATTCCCACTTTTGTAGTACACTTTTAAGTTCCAATTAAAACTAAGTGTTTCTCTTACTTATTCTCTTTGACATCAAATTCAATAAAAAGTTAATCGCTTTTAATCGATTCAATTAAAGACCAGAAATGGTAAAATCCTTCTTCCCCAAATTTATGTCTAGGCTGATACCAAGGCACCTGAACAAGTCGTCGACAAGAAAGTCGAAACCAAGAAAAAGGGAAAGAAGAAGGGAGGAGATGAAGAAGGTGAAGACAAGGTCGCTAAAGTCCAGTTGGGACCTGTTGTCGCAGAAAATGAATTAGTTTTCGGTGTTGCTCATATCCTTGCCACCTGGAACGATACCTTCATCCACGTCACTGATCTCTCCGGAAGAGAAACCTATATTAGAGTTACTGGTAAAATCCCCGTCACTTTTAGTAAATATGTTCAGGAGGTATGAAGGTCAAGGCTGACAGAGAAGAATCCTCTCCTTATGCTGGTAATTACATAGTTAAATAAATTCTCATGAGTTATAGCTATGCTTGCTGCTGCTGATGTCGTCAAGAGACTCAATGAACTCCACATCAATGCCATCCATATCAAGCTTAGAGCCAGAGGTGGTGCTGACACCAAGACCCCTGGACCCGGAGCCCAAGCTGCCCTTAGAGCCTTGGCAAGATTCGGTATAAGTTTCATAAAAAAATTGTGACTTTGTAGGTTTGAAGATCGGAAGAATTGAGGATGTTACTCCCATCCCCACTGACTCAACCAGAGGATGCTCAAGAAGAGGTAGAAGACTTTAAAATTCTGGAAAAAGAAAACATACATTTGGGAGCAAGAAGGCTATACGATGTAGGATATATTTTTGATCTATTGATGTATGACCTTCTGCATAGTTTTTAATGTTTAAAACTTAACTTGAGAAAGTACATGCAGCAGGTAATAAATCTTCAAGAAGAATTTGGAGAAAATTTTGAAGTTCTTAAGTACCATGACGATGAATCTAAACGCGAGAAAGTGTAACTCGACTTTTCTCTTTGTCTTTATCTCCTCTTAGTGACACTAAGGCCTTTTTGACCAAATTAAATACTAATCAAACTATGTCCGAAGTTGTTGAGTTTCTTAAGGTACATCTAGTTCCCTATTTTCCTTCCCCTTATTCCCCTCTGTTCTAATTTCTCAGGATTATAGCTGGGAAGAAAAGTTTGAATGGATGCTTCAGAAAAAGTTAAAAGGGAATAGATATTATTCAAAAGGAGCATTTGATGAAGCCATCCAAACCTATATGGAATGCTTAATGGGTATGGACTTCAAATGCGATGAAGCAGTATACCCCAGATTTTCGTATTTTACAACCTATAGTCCAAAAACCGAATTATTAATGAGATCCAAATCCCTTGTCTGACCAATCTTGCCATGTGTATGAAAGAAAAAAAGCAGTATGCTAAGGCTGTGACACTCTGCAATCAAGCGATAAATCTGAATAAAAATTCCTACAAGCCCTACCAAAAAAGGGCAGCGATCTACCAAACTATGCGAGATTTCGATAAAGCAATGTAACTGAAAAAAATAACTAGTTTTAATCCTTAGTGAGGACTATACTACTGCCTTCAACTTGTGCAAAGAGGTAGGATTACTTTCATTGAGTTGAAATTATTTTGGTTTTACACACCCAAAATAAGCTATTTCTTTTTTATTCCTTCCTTTAGAACAAAAGAATAATTCTAATAGGAAATAGGACAGCTACAGATCAGGAACGCACTAGAAGAAATAAAGAAACGTGTTGCAAGCAAGAGAAAGGCCTATGCCAATTTCTTCGAAAAAGCTAATTTATATGGAGTAATTACAGCTATGATAGATTATAATAGCTTAGAATGGCACAGATGAAGAAGATCCTAAGCAGAAACTGCTCAAATCAAAATCAGATGTATCCACTGCGGCTGATGAGGAGGATAATGAGGGCTTTGTATTGAGATATAATGATGACTTAGAAGAGCTCAGCAATCTGGGAATTTTCAAATATGTTGCCTATCCTATAAAAATGAGCTATAAATATGTGAAAGAGAGAGTTGCTTGTTGTAGAAGGAGAAGGCCTGATCACATACAAGCTTAATTTAAGTTATAGTTTTCTAATTTTTCAAAGTCATGTTTTCTTTGTGACCTCTCAAAAGTGGTTGTATTCTAATTAATAAATGTTTGTTTTCAAGCTATGTTCTCATTTGTAGTGTCTTCGAACTGATAGATCTCGCTCCAATTTAAATTTTAAATAACAATAAAGGCTTTATTGTTTATTTGAAATCAAATTAGCTTGGGAACTTTCAAAAATTTCGCAGTAGCTAATGTATTCCACTTCTAAGTACGACGTAAGCTTATTTCCATATACAACTTAACGCAAAAGGCTGATCCTCCAAAAAAATCTTCTGAAATAGATCTTGTGGATAATTTATTGAGCTTAATTGAGAAAACAACAGAGGTTCCATCAGAAAGACCCTTCGTGTTGAATAGAAGAATTGAGATTGACTTGGATGAGATAGAAGAACCCTTTCAGAACATTCCTAGTTCGCCCTTGCTCATTAGAAACGAAAATTCTTTTTCATATAGCTCTGTTTTGATATACATGAAAAAGAAGTTCAATTTGCATGCTGTTTCAAAGCTCGATCATAGCGTCTGCGGTGTTAAGAGAACTTTGGAGAATAATGTCAAAGAAAATTCTGAGAATTATTCTTCTCCCGACGCTACCGACCTTTCCACTTACAAGAAGATCAAAAAGAACCTGATTTCTGCTACCAAAGAAATGGATGAAGAAAATATACAAATAGATCTCAGTCCTCCTCTTAAAGTCTCTATGCATAAAGCAAGGACACTTGAAATTAGAAAGAATCTCACTTTCGAAGATGAGAAGAGAAGACTGTCTGGTGACTTAGTCAAGAAGAACCAAGAAAAGCCTGGCACTTTAAGTGACACTATAGGGCTCTTGACAGATATTACTAACAAAGAGAATACTTGTTCCCCTGAGGGAAGAACATCAATAAAGCTGAAAATGAATGAAGGCATAAATGTGGGGGAAATCGAGGCAGAAAGTTAATCATTTGATTACTATTTTTTGATATAACATGCCCTAAGTAGTCCTTTAGGGTATTCTCTGGTTTTGTTAATTAAATATGTATTGAATTTCATATTCATCTAACTTTCAATATCTATTGCTCCATAAAGTAATTGTGGTTGATGAATAGGTGTACCCAATAGCTATCAATCCCTGTAATACATTTCTCCTACATCCAATTTTAAATGAGATAACGCAGAAAATCCTTATTTAAAGACATGACAAAAGAACTTATCACAAATATTGTGAAACTTGAAACTAGTTGATAAAAAATAGCAATGATCAAAATATAACACTTTTTCTCAATTCACGAAAAGTTCATATTGATAATACATAATCCTATGAAATTATTGATTGAATGAACAAACTAACTCTTTCATTCAAGCAGCCAATGATTATCTAAACAATCTAGAACCTGTGTGAATGAGAAAGTTCTTGTTGATTGTTAAACCTTTTTTATAACAGAAGAAATATTGAAATTTATTTAAAATAAAAAACTTATATGTCAAAAGAGATCACCAAAGAACTCATCACGAAATATTCTGAAACTAGTGACCTGTCACAAGTATACCATCTGCGGTTATTCGATGAGAAAATAACAAAGATAAAAAATCTAGAACTCGTTCCCCAGTTAAGAGTCCTAAATCTTGTTCATAACTACATTACCGAAATAGAAGGCCTTGGAAAATGCCCAGAGCTCAAAGAAATCAATCTATCTCATAACAGAATCACCGGAGTGAGCTCTTTTGCCTTCGAAGGAAACAAGTTTTTAATGAATTTGAATCTTTCCTATAATCAAATTGAAGTGTTTACAACTTCGGCCAATCTTCAAAAGCTTCAAATCCTGAATTTAGAGAATAATAAACTTACCTCTGTAGAGTTCTTGAATAACCTCAAAGAACTCAGAATCCTCAACCTCAGCCACAATAAAATCAAAAAGGTTGATAATATCAGTTATCTCACTAAGGTAAGACCCTTCAAAATTCACTCTAACTCGCTAGCTTGAAGAACTATATCTTAAGGGCAATGAGATCTCATCTATATCTGAAAAGAGTTTTAGCAATAATCCAAATCTATACACTATTGACATCTCACATAACCAATTAAAGTCAATGTCTTTTATCCAGAACATCCCTAATCTATTGGTATAGTCACAGGATACTAGTCATAATGGAATAGGTATTCAAAGCAAGCCATAACCAACTACAAAAAGTCGATATAAAGCAGAAGATGCTATTTCTAGAAACCCTCGATGTGAGCAATAATCTAATTACAACCCTCTCAGACCTTCCTAAAGTCATGCCCAACCTTGTGAATCTGAACTTTGCATCAAATGAGAATTTAATGAGCTTGGATCTCAAAATCCTGGAAGATCTTGAGGAATTAAGAGAAATAAATTTCAAAGATAACTTCTTTGTTACTGTGGGGTGATTACTAAAAGCACTTTTATTAAGTAACCTAGTATTGAAGAAGAATTGCATAAGAAGTATCCCTACTTGGAAGTCATCAATGAAATCCAATTTCAAAGGCCAGGGTTTAAAGAGCTTTGCGAAATTGAAGAGATGAAGAAAAATGGAGAAACAGCTGGAAGTGAAAGTGAATGGACAGATATAAGTAGTCAGACTAGTGAAGAAGTAGACTTAGAGGGGCTTAAGAAGAGTATCTGAGAAATAAGGATTCATTAACTATGTAGATGTTTTCCTAAGAGCTGCTGAAGCCAAAAGATATGATGGAGTTCTTGATAATGAGGAAGAGTTTAAGAAGTTCATGGATAACTATCAAATGGAGATGCATAAACTTAGATGCAAGCACTTGGCCATAACCAAGGGAAATACATTTTTGACTGAAGCCCAAGCCCAAGAAAAGAGAGACTCTCCTCAGCCAACAAATACTGAATCAAATCCTGAAAGCACCAATGATACAACTAGAACCCAATCCGAAAAAGCAATTAACTCAACTGAGGAATTTAAGGACGAGAAATTGATGATGACAAGCGATAGTTTCTCACTAAGATCCAAGGGAACACCCTCCAAAAACCTGCTTATAAGGTCATTATCTTGGTCCTGTTGTTAATTTGGTAGAACAATGAAAAACACTCCGAGTAGCAATTCAAGATCAACGACCTCATTTGAGCCAAGAGGACAAAGAACTAGCTTAGGTATATTTTCCTGAGGGGATGTGTATAATAATAAATAGGATTCCATAGACAAAATAGTCGTGGCCATGAAAGAAGGACAACTGAGGAATCAGAGGCAGCTTTAGCTAAAAATAAGGAGAACTTCAATAAAACTAAAAAGGAAGAAAACGAAAAATATAAAAATTTGAATATTAAAGAATTGCTTAAGAGCAAAAATAGAAGCAAGCTGACTGATGCTATTAAAATGTCCAAGACTATAGAAGATCCTAATAAAAAATAAAATTTCAACTTCCTTCATTATTAAGAAATGAGTATAAGAAATGAAGATCGAATTAAATATATCTCGCTATTTATTCTTCCTCAGAGCAATATATATATCTGAGGTGATTAGTACCACCTTCCTATATATTTCTCTTGTCAACAAAGAGAATTATCAGTATGTAGTTGTAAGTATTTCAATTCTTTCATACACCTGTAATCTATTTCGTGGAGTTAACTCTATATTAAAATATTTGATCTATGCTAGAAAATTTGAGTTCTCAGATCAATGTCCTCAATTGTTCCTATTTCCCACAATAAGAACAAAATTAAGAAATTTTCTCCTTCAGAAAGGTTATAAAATCATTATTTATTAATACCATTTTTCTCTCTATATCTATAAAGAACTAATATTCCACTCCCTATTAGAATAGATTCTGTTCCCTTCTGGATGATCACTTTTGATTAAATTCCAAATTTTGTCTTAATCGTTTTTCCGCTTCCTTGTTAGGCGTCCTTTGTATTTTATTAATTTTAAATTCCCCCTTGCTAGCAGATATATGTCTTACCTAGAAGATTATCTTGAAAAAATCGTCTCTGTTCCAATAGGTAGTCTTCTGAATTATGTTCTGACCTTTCCTAGATGTCAACAGATGCTTGAGGTTGATTCGTGAAGTGGATAATAGATTTCAGGGTAAGAAAATTCCTACAGAATTTGAAATTTAGTCGCTAACGCAAGACTTGAGGAGCTCCAACATACTTATCTAAGCATGATGAAAAACGCCAAAGATAAAAAACAAGAAACCCAAAAACAAGAAAATCAGGCCTTATTAGATGAAATTAGAGCTCTTCAAGAAGAGTGTTTATCCTACTGCAGATTTAAAGTCGATATTGCCACTCAGAGCTATGACGTGGTAACCATGATGCCGAAAAAAATAAACTTTTAGCTTGAACAAAATGTAGAAAGATTGGAGGGAGACCTGAAAAAATTCGAAGAGGAAATGAAACATCAGCAAGAAGAAATGCTACCCGCACAAGACGACTATATAGCTAAAGACATTGGAAAGAGGACAAGTAGTAAAAAAGTCAAAATTACTCTCATTTTCTAGTGTCAAAACTCGGTAGCAAATATGCTAAATCTAAGTTTGACTCCTTATCGACTTTTTAAACATTTTAGGTCAAAAACAGAAGGAAAGTTAGCTGCAAGCCAATCAATGAATTTAGAGAACTTAGAAAACAGTAATACTCCCAAAGAAAGCAATGAACCTCGTTATTGCATCTGCAATGGAGTCTCTTATGGTGATATGATCAAGTGTGATAATCCTTATGTAAATATAAAACGAAATTATCCTAAGAAAATAGTGTGAGAAGGAGTGGTTCCATTTCTTCTGCATGGGGTTGACCAGTAAGCCAAAGGGAAGATGGTACTGCAAGGACTGCAGAGCCCTGAAGAATAAAGATATGCTTAAATTTTAAGTTCTAGTCTCCTCATTTTGTTGTGCTACATAAATATAAATAAATTCATATTGTAACTTTAGTGAGTTGTTTTTGCCCTGGCTTTCAGGATAGGTTGAATCCAATTCAACCTAATATCACCCAAATGTCCTAGAACTTTGATGTTATTTATCATTCAATTTACTATTCAAGGATAAAAAGTTGATTATAGTTTTATTTTGAAAGGCATGGAATCTGGCCAATTCAAGAGTTTAGAATTCTTTAAAGATTTTATTTTGCTAAAATATCCTAAACCCTTAAATCTGTAGGTTACAGCTCCTCATTTGTTAACAAGAGATTGAAAAAGAGAATAAATTAGCAACTAACCAAATATTTCAATGTATCATTAGGAAATATTTTCAAAAATAATTTAGCGAGTATATAACTACGAATTCTATAGAAATATCGCAAAAGTTCTATAGTTGACTATAATAGTAAGAGAGTTTTCTAAATATTCAACAAAGAAAAACAAGAAAATAGAATATAAGCCAAGGACTAGATGACTATGCTCATTAGGGATATATAGGAATTCATTTTGAATTGTTTCTCGTTTGACAGGATTTTTCATCAGGCTAAATTAGACTTAATTTCAATAAGATCTCTAAAAAAAATAAAATTTATCCTTTTTGCAAAGAAATGTCACGTCATAGAGGACTAAAGAATATGATTGAAGAGGCTTACGCTGATAATGACTACGATGAGGGAGAAGACTGTATCTTTTTTTACTTACTTTCTTTTAATCCTTAAGACGGAGACGACGACGAACTTGATGAAGGTTGATTCAAGATTTTCGAAGAAGCTTATTTTAATAGAAAGCGAAGAAATCGTAAACGAAGTCTGGGAGATTGTAGGAAGTGATTACGATAAAAATGCTATTTTGGACGCCCTTGATGAGGTCGATTGGGACATAGAAGGGGCCGTGAATCTGATATTGAGCGGTTGGTCTCTTTAGAAAGAGTTATAATTTTTAGACTCTAAAAGATTTAAGAAAAAGAAGCCAGCCAAGAAAGAAGAACCTAAGCCAGCCGACACAAAAAGTCTCCCAAAGGCTGGCAAGACTGTCTCTACTGATAGCACTAAACAAACTGAAAACCCACAAGACAAACTTATCTCTGATGAAATTAAACCATTCCGTAAGCATTCTGAGGAAATAAAGATCAATGATGTCTCTCAATTTATCGATAAATCTAAGTTTAACGACCCAGTTCCTGAGCTGGTTGTAAACCAAGAGTATAATAGATATTTTCAAAGTAATATCTTTAGCGTCAAGGACTTTGTTCAGAAATCTAAGCATTATTATGTTGTCGTCTGTGGACATGTCGATTCAGGAAAGAGTACTCTTGTTGGACACTTATTATACGAGCTTGGGGAAGTCGACAAGAATACAATGCACAAGTATACCTCAATAGAAAGTTTCTTAATTCAAGATATGAGAAAGAAGCCACACAGGCAGGAAAAGGATCCTTCAAGTTCGCCTGGGTTTTGGATGAGACTGCTGAAGAAAGAGAAAGAGGTGTTACGATTGACGTTGGTATGAGAGAAATCAAGATTAAAGATAAAACTATTGTCTTCATGGATGCCCCAGGCCACAGAGAATACGTGCCAAATATGATTGGAGGAACTGCACAAGTAATATTAATGAATTTTAATTTATTGGAAAGGCTGATGTTGCTATTTTGGTTGTGGATGCTATTTCAGGTGCTTTTGATGCAGGATTTAACAAAGGAGGTCAGACAAGAGAACATGCCATTTTGATCAGATCTATGGGAATTGAGGATATTATTGTTTGTGTCAACAAGATCGACGCTGTTGGATATTCCAAAGATAGATATACCTATATTACAAGTTTAATGCAACCCTTCTTGGAAGAAATTGGATTCAAAGAGCAAAATATCCATATGCTACCAATCAGTGGCCTTACAGGTGATAATCTTCACGAAAGATCCAAGAAGGAAGAATTCGGCTGGTACGAAGGACCCATTCTGACCGATATTTTAGGTAAATATTATCACAAAATTATTCAAACAAAAAGCAAACCTGAACCCTCACTCGACCAAGGCTTTAGACAAGCCATTCAGAGTGATTGTTAATAGTGCCTATAACCAATCAACTGGAAAAATTAGAGGTCTTTGTGTTGCAGGCAGAGTAGATACTGGATATGTTGAAAAGGGTGCTAAGTGCCTGGTTCTGCCTGCTTGTTCACAGATCACTATTAAAGGTATAATTAGCATTCATCCCTTCTAATGCAAAAGATATATTTGTAAATGATGAAAAGAGAAATTTCGCAGTCTCTGGAGAAACTGCAGTTTTCTTGGTTCAGGCCCAAGAATTTGAAGTTAACAACTTAAGGTAACAATAGTCTTGTTAAGCTTATAAATTAGGCATGGAGCAATTATTTGTCCAAAGAATTATCCTTCTCCAGTTGCTACGAAATTTATTGCTGAAATTGAAGTGTTTGACTTCGAAAGGCCCCTTATTAGAGGCGAAAGAGGTGTTCTCCATATCGGAGCCAATAAAATTCCTGCTGTTATAACAAAGATTAATCACACTATAAAAAAAGAGACTGGAGAAATTGCTAAAAAGAATCCAAAGTAATTAAATTTTTCCTGTGCTTTATTCTTAGATTCCTGCAAGTAGGAGAGATTGCTAATGTAGAGGTTATGACTGAACGTGCAACTCCTATGGAATTGTTCAAGAATTACCCTACTTTTGGAAGAGTTGTATTGAGAGAAAAATCGATAACCATAGCTTCAGGTGTCATTATCTCTATCCTGGAGTAACTATCAAAACAAGAATTCGTCCATCTAATTATGATATACATTACTGCATAAATTGATGTTAACTGTTATGAGAAGCTTTCAAAGCAAATTTTAATTTAAATTGTCCGAGTTAACGAAGTAAATATTTAAATAATACACGAAAAGATAGAGAATGGAACAACCTATAGATAGGAACATCATTTCCAAGGCCATTTCTCTGAGAAGAGTAAGCACATCTCTTTCGATCTTTCATCCCTAGGAATATACATACATCACTTCCGAGTCTAACTCGAAATCTTTTTCAAATATTAGCAAGAATGAAATAAATTCACTAACAAAGTCTCTGCTTGAATTCATAAACCCGGGGAAAATAAGCATAAATTTCGATGACCACGCTTCTGTTCTAGAGTAGAGTATTAGTATTTCTTCTTAACCTTCAGGTTGATGAAGAGTGGAATTGAAAAGCTAATGTCAACAACTCAACAGATAATTGACGGATATGACAGATTCTACCTCAATGACCTCAAAATGAGAAAAAGAATCTCCTTTGAGCATTGCTCCAAGCCTCAATTATTGTTTAAAGAGATCATAGATAACTCTGAGACTCCTTTTATTCCTAAGATTCAAGAGAAATACAATAAAGTTGTGGAGTTAGATCCTTTCCTAATTGAATGCCAAAGAACAAGATCTGCTCCTCCTGGATATAGATTCCCTCACCCATATCAAGTGGAATTGGATAGACTGAGGTTAAATTATAGTCAATTAATCAAGGTCTTTACCAAGCAGCTTGATGATGTGGCCCTTTCATCAAGTCCTTTTGTATATGTTGAGACTGTGGATGCCTTACAGAGTTTGGCTGAAATTCTCAATGAGTCTGATATATTTGCTTTCGATGTGCACAATCATTCTTTTAGAAGCTACCAAGGTTTTATCTGCTTTATGGAAATATCGACTGATAAAGAAGACTATGTTATTGATTGTCTCAAATTGAGAGAACACTTACATATTTTAAATAAACCATTCACAAATCCAAATATATTTAAAGTTTCTTTGGACAGCAAAGACAAACTCACCTGGCTCCAGAGAGATTTCGGAATCTATGTCCTCAATCTATTTGACATGAAGTTCTTATTAAACAACCTAAGCTTGCCAAATTCACTTCCCTTTTTGGCCAATAAGTTCCTTGAATTTTCCTTCAAGAACATTTACCTTGAATTTGACTTTAGAAAAAGACCTATAACAAGCCAAGAAAAACTTTATCTTCGTAGTTTCTCTCATTTCAGCTTGAGAGTGTTCTTCAAGTTGAAAGGCATGGTCCCCAAATTCGGAATGGATCACTTATACCAAGAAATCTTTGAAGAGTCAAGAAAGTTGTGCCTCAATACATATGAAAAGCCCGTTTCTGATGACGGATATTATACTTTGTTCAATGAGTTGAAAAATCATCTCACTATGAATAAAATAAATAAGCTAAAGAAACTCATTTCATGGAGAGATATGACTGCCAGACTGGAGGATGAGAGCCGTGATTACATTCTTCCTGATGAGCTCATCCAAACCCTCTTGCAAGATATTCCTGTAATCATAACATTTTCAATCATTTCTAATTTTTTAGAAAGACCTAGAATCTCTTAAGACTATAATCAAGTCCTATGGATTCGAAGTCTCACAAAACCACTACGAAACCATTTTCTCAATCCTCGAAGACAAGACACCCTTCCAAGAAAAGAAAGTCATGTCTAAGTATGAACTTAATGAAAATGGCACAGAAGTCTTGCAATCTCTTTTCACACCCAATCGTGCAATTCTCAAGGTTCTTAACAGTGGAGCTGAAAAGGTACACGGACTCTCTTGTTTATTAAGTGTGTAGGAAAGCCCTGCATATGATCAAAACGAAATTCATAAATTGATTCACTGGAGTTCCGGGAAGAAGAATGAGGTTGGAGAGAATTTCAATACTCCAAGAAAGAGATTTGATGAATATCTATCTAAGGGAGTCTTGACTCCTTCTATACTAAAAGACTCTCCTAGTGAAGTAGCTTTTTTTGATTTTTAAAATAATTCCAAAGCCTTTGAATGATGAATTGTTGCACGTTCTGAATGTGGTTAATCAAAGAAATGATCCCAATCATTTCAGAAAGGAGATCTTGAAGTTCTCATCATATAAAAACAGCGAAAGCAAGCTGAAAGAAATTAAAGAGGAGGAACAAATTGATGTTATCGAGTTTACGAATGCCAAAGAAAATCTTCCTCAAAATATTGCAGAAATTTATGAGCTTGGAAATTGCATTAGAAAAAAGAACAAAAACAAGAAAAAGAAGGAATATAAAGGAGGAAGAATCCCTGGAGATACGATTCCATTGGAGCCATTCCAAGCAGTGACTCCACAGGTAAAATTTGGAAAACTTTTTCTAAGAAATTAGAAGCCTGAATTACAAAAGAAAGTGTCCACAAGGTCTTCAAATGACGATGATTTATTAAGTTCAGATAATATATTAAGAGATTTAGGATGGATTGATCAGTAATATTTATGATAAATTAGTACTTTATCAAAATCATTTGATTTGCAGTCCACTTGTATGTAAATAAGCCAAAATAAGTCTGTTCTTGCAAGGGGAATATAATTAACGAGATTTGTTGCTCTCAAATAAATTTTTAATGTATCTTTGTATTTGCTAGTAATTCATGGATTGAAGAAATCATGAAACACACAATTAAAGTGAAAGGTACCAAATAAGGTGCTCAAAGCCTGTGTCTTTTAGTTATTTGTAAAAAATTCTAAAATGAAAGAGAGTGTCTCTTATTGAGTGCTTTGTGTACAATAATTAAAGGTATTTAATCATCATTAAATCGATTCCTAAGCATGCCTCACGCCTACGGTTATAGATCAGGTACCAGACACAAGTTCGCTAAGGCTTTCAGAAGAAGAGGAGCTATCAGAATTTCAAAGATCCTCACTACCTACAGAATTGGAGACTACGTCGACATTCTTGTTGATGGTGCTATCCACAAGGGCATGCCCCACAGTTTCTATCACGGAAGAACTGGAAGAGTCTTCAACGTCAACCCTAGAGCTGTTGGTGTTATTATCAACAAGCAAGTGAGAAATAGAATCGTCCAAAAGAGAATCCATGTTAGAATTGAACATGTCAGATTGTCAACTTCCAGAGAATCTTTCCTCCAAAGAATCAGAGAAAATGACAAAAAGAAAGCCGAAGCTAACAAGGCTGGAAAGCCCATCTCCACCAAGAGACTCCCCGCTCAACCCAGAGAAGCTCATGTTGTCAAGGGAGATGTTAAATTCCAACACCCACAATTGTTCAAGGAAATCTGGTAAGGGTGCTAATGTATAACATATGCATTTTGTACGATTGTCAAAGAATTCCATGTCTAATTTATCCCAGTATGAAGATACAAAAACTTCGATATATAGCGAGGCCAGTTAATCTCATAAAATACAAATAACAACAAATCTAGTCATCTTCTGATTTAAAACTAATGATTTCCTTTAGTTCGACCTTTATTTCATTTGTGTCATCTCCTCTTAAGATATCTTTTACAAAATAACAATTAACTCTGAAATGAATCTAAAAATTAGGCAATGAAAATTCCTTAATACTGCTTCCAGTGCACCCCTAATAACACCACAGATGATATTCGAGTAATAAAGTCCTTGCAAATGTTTAGGAAGTTCCACAAAGTCAATCAAAGGATTGTCTGGCATGATCAAACTGAAGCAGTTATCCTTCTCAACATAATTTGTCACGTCACATTGAACCCCGAGAAACATTTTAAACGCACTCTAAAAATTTTATTAGCTGTTACTATCTCAATACTTTCTTTTGCTATCGTTTCTGCGGTCTCTCTAAAACTATTACAAGCCTCGACATTTGACTTGGCAAGAAATTCCTCCACTAATTTTGTTCCCATTCTGAATCCCCTATTCCTCTTACAATTGATTTTTTTATCTATACATTTTTTCGAGTTGCTTATTTGCTTCCTGAACATCTCCGCAGTCTTTTACAACTTGGGCAACGAGTGCTCCATAGGTCATGGTAAAGAACTCACAGCTCTAAAAGATTCTTAAAATATTTTGAAAGAAATACAATCTTTTCTGTCTTGGGAGGCTCGACCTTTTGGGTTTGTTTTTTCATTGTAAGAATTTTTTGATTTATAAACAAGCAGAAATATTATCTAGGAAAGATAAGACCACAGCTGCCCTAGCTAAGAGAGACTAGTTTGCTTTAAGTTCATTTGATAACCTTAGATAAGTGTTTAATTATACTGAGTCATAGAACATTAATAATGAATTATTTATTTAGCGCCTTCTTCTTGGGTGATAGCTTGTATAACATCCTCAATTTCCTTTTCAGTTAATTCACGAACCTTATTTTTGTAAAGAACTATAATTTCAAGATTCTTAGATCCCTTTTCAGCAGCTTCGACCAAAGCTTGTCCGGCAAGCTTAACAGTTTGTTCGTCAGTCATGTGATTTTTGTATTTCTTCTCAAGGGTTTCTCTAGCAGACTTGTCGTTCTTACCAATGGCATTAGCCTTCCATTCGGTACAAGCACCAGAAGGATCAGTTTGGAAGATTCTTGGTTGACCCTTGGCATCGAAGCCAGCAACCAAAACGGAGATACCGAAAGGTCTGACACCTCCCCTTTGGGTGTACTTTTGTTGGACACCAGCAATATACCTAGCAATGTAGTCGACAGTGGGGGCGTCATCGAAATTAAGTCTATAGCTCTGGCACTCAACTCTGGCAATATTGGCTAATATTCTAGCATCGGCTTGTAATCCTGAGAAGGCGATGAAGATATTATCGTCCAATCTAAGGATCTTCTTAAGAGTTTTGGCATCTTGTAATTTTGAAACATCCTTCTTTTCAACTCCTAAAACAATGCAATCTTGTCCTTTAACAGCAATAGTGGATGATCCCTGTTCAGAGGCCTTAACAGCATACTCAACCTGGAAAAGGTTTCCGGTGGGAGAGAAAATAGTAATGGCAGAATCGTACCTTGACATTATTTATTTTTTAGATATTTAAATGACTAAATAAGAACAAATTGAACCTTCCTACTCTTTTAGTTTGAAAAATGACCCGAGCGGGCAACAATCTCTTTTACCCAATGTAAAGCTCCTCTAAGACCCTACCTAAATTAATCTACAAAAGAATCCTATTCATTGTTATTATCCTTCAAACAAATTTTCAAAGTGAGTTCAAATTAAAATTGCCTATTCGACAACTAATGTCGTCAAATAAATAAGATTCCGGCGTCATGCTCAATAATACGAATTATGTATAATCTTAATTATGATAATAAATTAGTTCATTATTTCTTGTTAAGGACGTGCTCAAAGTCTTTTGATTCTTCAGGGAATAATGGTCTCAAAACCATAGCAGTTCTTGAAGGAATATAAACTTGAATATAGTAAGGTCTATTGCACCAAGGTTCTTTAATAATAGGGAATGGATTGGTGTAACCTGCGGTCAGTCTGTCTCTTCCAGCAAATTCTTTCTATTCATTTTTAGTATAAAACTTGATCCTTTTTACCTTATCAGTGTCTAGGACACAAATATGCTCATAGGGCCAGTTAGTACCAATTCTGTAGTGCTCGAAACTCTATTCAGATAAGAGACAAATTAATATTAACTACCTTAGTAGGATGGAAATTGAAAATCCAAAGGAGTTTGCCTCTTTCAAAAGCAATAATCTTATCTTCCTATGAAATTAGAAATTTCTGTTAAAGATTACAACCTCATGCTTCAACGAGACATAGTCATCGCGAGCATTTAACCATTCATATTTCTTTGCAAGATGGATCATGGCCTTGTCAAATTCCTATTTTAATAAATGAAGGAAAAGAGTCACAATACATTGAAATAATAGTAATAGAGCAATTTATCCTCAGACAAATTCCATTGTCTTCTGCAATAATAATAAGAGAATCCGTTTCCTTCTCTGGGGAAATCAATCCACTCAGGATGGCCAAACTCATTACCCATGAAATTCAAATATCCCTATCAAATAAAGCAACATCAATATTTCTTACTTCTCCACCCAAAGCAATAGTGAGCAATCTAATCATCTTGTGCAAGGCAACACCACGGAAGACTCTAAGGGTTTCTTCGGTAAGCAAACTCATATTAGTATAAATTTCCTTATCGAAGAGCCACATAGATATGGTCTTGTCACCAACAATAGCTTGATCATGACTCTCAGCGTATGCAATAACCTTTTCTTGATATCTTCTGTTGGTTAAGGTGTGGACTAGGTTGGCCATATCCCAGTCTTCATCCTTAACTTCCTTCAAGAGCTTAATCCACTTGTCAGGAATTGCCATTGCGAGTCTGTATTCAAATCCAACTCCTCCATGCTCAACAGGAACTCCAAGTCCTGGCATTCCTGAGACATCCTCTGCGATTGTGATAGCATTCTTATACTATTTAGGATTGAAAATCAATAAATTACGGGATTGATTCTATAGATCAAGGTTGTAGCTAACATCAAATAGACAACGGCATCCTAAAGAGCCATTAACAATTTTGAGCAAAATTGCTTACAATGTCAGTATTCTCACTGAAATATTCGTTATAATCACCAGAGAAACCGTATCCGATACCATGATGGTGATACATCATGGAAGTAATTCCATCAAATCTAAATCCATCGAATCTATATTCTTCCAGGTACCAGCTCAAGTTGGAGAGCAAGAATCTCAACACCTCATACTTAGAATAATCGAAAATTCTGCTGTCCCAAAGAGTGTGTTGTCCTTTTGATCCTCCATGGAAGTATTGATAATCAGTTCCATCCAACATATTAATGCCATCCAAGACATTGGAAGAGGCATGGCTAAAACATTAACAAATCTAAGTTGTTTTCTTACCTGTGGACCAAATCCATGAGGACATAAATTCCCATGCCATGAGCCTTATCAATAAGATATTTAAGGTCATTAGGAGTTCCAAATCTGCTTGAAATGGCGAAAAAGTTGGTGACATGATAACCAAAGCTTCCATAATAGGAGTGCTCCATAATAGCCATAATTTGGATAACATTATAACCAAGATTTTGAATCCTAGGTAAAACGTTATCAGCGAATTCTCTGTATGTAGAGATCCTAGGTTCAGAACTACTCATACCTATGTGAGTTTCGTAGATAAGAGTTGTTTTAGGCTTGGGTGGCCTAGGATTTTTCCATTCATATCTGTGCTCTTTTTGCTGGCTGAGATAGACACCATCGTAGGAGAGATCATGGGGATTTTGAAGAACATATTGAATCCAGGCTGGAATTCTATCAACCCACTCGTCTTTTGCATTACATAAATGAATTTTAACCTTGGACATATGTGGAATTGGATAGCTTCCGTCCTTGTTTTTGGGAAGGAAAATTTCCCAATTTCCAAAGGCGTCTTTTTTGAGTGGGTGTTGCCTTCTGTCCCAATTATTGAAATCGCCTGTTAAAAACACGGCTTTCGCTGCTGGGGCCCACTCTCTGAAATAGACTCCCTCGGGGGTCTCTACAAATCCAAGTTTCTGATAACCATGAGAAAAGGCATACAAACTGCCCTCATTTTTCTCGATCTCATCTAGCCTTTGAAGGAATGTTTTGTATCGATATTCAAAATGACCTCTGAAGGGTTCAAGATAGCCATCTGAGTCGAAGATAGCTAATTTATAAGGGTCTGACCTTGGGATTGGGGCGTGCAAGTCTTGCTGTTCGTTATTTTTTGTGCTCTCCATTTAGAAAACCTTTTAGAAATGCAATATAAATTTATAAGATTGAATTGATCTGCAAAAATAAACCTACAAAGTTATGATTAGACTTCCAATTTAGAACTTTAGTGAATATAAACAGGAATCGAAATTCCGTATGAAAGAGAAAGATTTCTATGTTTTTTTTTCTAAACAGGCGAATGATATATGTTTTACTTCTTTCGATACTATGAATGCGAAAACATATATTTGCAAACCTCTCTACAATAAATGAAAATGTTCAGATTGCTTTTATTTTATGCTTCACCGGAAGGCTTGGCGTTGGGGTTGAAGACCTTTTGTAATTCGTCGTAAAGAACCAAGACAAGGGAACCACCAGCACCTCTGATGATGTTGGAGAGAGCACCCTTGAAGAAGGCCTTGGGACCTTCGTTCTTGAGGATCTTGGCGAAGCAGTCAAGAGTACCACTGTACAAGACATCAGATCTACCAGATTGCATCATGAGTCTTCTTCTGACAGTATCCAAGGGATAGGAGACCAAACCGGAGACACCAGTAATGATTTGGGCGACGATGAACTTAAGGACGACGTTGGTGTCTTTCTTGAAGAGACTTCTCTTAGCGGTATCGTAACCACCGAAATAGCAAGCTCTGTAAACAATGATACCAAGGACGGAAACACCGAAACCTCTGTAGAGACCATAGAGACCATCACTCTTGTAGATCTTTCCGAGACAGTCAATGAGACCATTGAATTGTCTATCAGCGGGTCCCTTACCGACATCAGCAGCAAGTCTGGTTCTGGCGAAGTCAAGAGGATAGACGAAAAGAAGAGAAGTAGCACCAGCAGCACCACCGGAGGCGAGGTTACCGAAGAAGAACTTCCAGAATTCCTTCTTGGGGTCATAAGGGCAGAAGATCTTCTTATAGGTGTCCTTGAAGGCGAAGTTAAGAGCTTGAGTGGGGAAATATCTGATAACGTTAGCAAGGTTTCCTCTCCAGAAAGCGCTGATACCTTCTTCCTTGGGAACTCTGATGAAGACATCCATAATACCTTTGTATTTCTTATCTCCCTTAATTTGAGAGCTGGCGTCTTGGGTTTGAAGAAGGAGCTTGACTCTTTCAATGGGAGCGACAGCAGTCTTGGAGATGGCAGCAGAGACACCACCCAAGGCGAAATCGATCAAGAAGTTGCTCTTGTTTTGGTCAGCCATATTCCCAGATCTCTTAAATCCTGAAAAATAAAGATTTATAAACGAAGTCGTCACAAATTAATTTTAATTACAGTTCCTTGAATTGAATGAGCCAATTTTATCGATAAATGCCTTTGCGGCCATAACTTGTAAGATGACGATATCTCGTCATAACGTTTTTTCAAAAGGCTAGAAGAATACTACATGTAACAAGCCATATCTCTAGTCTATCCAGAGCCTACAACCCGCATCCCAGTCCCTCTTCCACACTGGTTAAGAAAAAAATCAAAGACAACAGAATCAATCCTGTTCATTTCTTGTCACAGTTACAAATAGTTGAAACCTATGGCATAGCTATAGCTTATCTCGTAAAACTACCCTGAGAAAGAATAGTCCTGAGGTTGTAACCTAACTCGTGTAGTTTGGAAGGCATGGCTATTCATATTCTATCGGAAACGGTTTTCTCCATTTCTGAACTGATTCATAGAATCTTCCATCTATTTACAACAGAAATAATAACTCATTCAGTTGCATAAGCCATAGCCTGATACTAGACTTAGAAAAATTTCCTACGTATCATCTGATCAGCCTAACTTTCAATTTAGGGAGGTCTTTTGTGATTCTACTACTTGAGTTAGGAATCAAAGTCTTTGTGAGCTTGTTTCTTGCTTACAAGCCTCAGAGACACGGTGAATAATGACGCTACAAGTTTGGATATTGGGAATCTAGTGTTTAAAAATTAGCGCCACAAATAGGTTCAACCAAAGCTTATAGCATTTCCGTAAAGACAATACAAAATTGAAAGAAAGTGCAAACAGAGGTCAACCTGGCCTTTATCCATACACTTTGCCGCTAACAGTTATATTCAGTGGGAACTAATCTGCCAGGAAAACTACCACAAGGACTAAAAAGCGTCTTTAGAGGGATTACTTCAACAAATTTTCTTCTTAGGTTGTGAGACATATTTAGGAAGACAAAGGCTTCTAACTAATTCCTGCCAATGTTGCTTTTTTTGTAGGGGAATCACATTGGCTTAACAAATTGGCCTAGAGCTTACTATATATTAGGTCAGACTGAGATTGTGCATAGGAAAGTAATTCTCTAGTTAGGATAACAACGATTAAACACAATAAATCTAGACGACATAGATGTGTGCCCTAGTGTACAAGACCGAATAGAGAATCACTATAGATAAAATAGGTTCATTCGAATCTCTATTCTTATTCAAGTTAGATGATTGATGCCTAGGGAATGAGGTCTATTGAGAGATTTGAATACCTGGAACAATGTTTGATTTGCCTTGAAAATCATTCCATTGTAAATTGTTTGCTCTTCACCAATATATAACCTAAAAATTCAAACAATTTTATTTCGAGATACCATGTTCCGTTTGTCGAAGGTCTTCTGTCTTTTCCGTCCTTCAAAACCCATCCTAACAAATTACTATTCCTTTCCAGGCAACAATACCATTAGTCTCAGTGAACTCAATACTGCATTGGTGCTTTGACAGCAGATTGTCATCAATGTGAATTTGGCAATCAGTATGTCTTCCAATAACTGTGACTTGTTCTGAGGGTTCAAGAATACTAATAAATTATGCTTAAGATTCATTTTTCTTACTGAACTTCTCCTTGGCATGGACCTCCGAAGAATTTGAGATGTAAGTATGGCCTGACTTGATTAGAAGTTGAATCAGGAGCTTTCTTGTCATCCTTTCTCTCATAGGTAATATTCACAACCATGAATATCAGTCCCATATTAAGGAGATGATTATCTTTTAAGGCCTAGGAAATTAAGTAAAATTGATGTTCAATGTACCAATGGGAAATCTAACTTGTAGAAGGTTCCGAATCCAACTCCCAAGTCCTTGATCTTGTAACAATTGGAAGCGACATGATATTCAATCTTGAAATGTCTTCCTCTATGCTTCTTTGCAATTTCTTTTGAGACGGCAGGGATAATGTAATCGTTCAAGATTTCCTTTTGCTAAAAAATTATGGAAATTCTTTAAGGATTACTCTGACGTGCTTGCTGACTCTCTTGGCTCTCTTCTTGCAGCCAAAGTAAGTTATACCATCTTTTGCATTACGGAAAGATCCCTCGACTCCTTGGGCATTTATGTTGATCATAGTTCCTTTAGGCAGAGAGCTAGAACTGATGACCTAACACATCAATATAACACTTCAGATACGAACCTTGAGTCTCAAAAGAGGGGCATAATGGACAATTTCAGCCAATTGCTTTGTTCTAGCAGCTTGATCTGCTATATCATCAGGATTCATATTTGATTTCGAGGAAGATCTTATATGATGGGCAAGAATTTTATTATTTTCGTGATGATCTGTTAAGCTCATTCTGTGGGGATCATTAGCTCCATCTTGTCCAGCAGCTAATATTATGACTTTGGATCGAAATAATAATACAGTAGTAATTATAAGATTGCCCGCCTCCTGAAAAGAAGTTGTCATACTATTGGAAAATTAAGAGATCCTTCAATGTGATTGTTACTCTTCCATTGTATTTCATATCTTCTCTATTTCTAGTTTCAATTTCCGTATTTAATTGTGTTTCATGGTTAGTACAGCAATTACTCTATCCTGTTATATCTAGGGCCAATTGATTTTACCTTAAGAGGACTTTGACCCATTTCCCAAATTTGTACAATTCAATTTTAAATTACTAGGCAAAAAGATTAAAACGTTTCTTTACATAATGTTTCCTTTAGGGATAATCCATCAGAAAGAATTGGTGCCTATGACCTCCAGAAGGTGCTTACTGTCAATAAATCTTGTAGATAAATATCTCACAATAATTTGTTTAATAAAAACAGGAAACTTATTGATATCTATCTACGAGGAAGGCCATTAAACTTAAGGTTAGTCGTTGAGTCAGTGGTTTCTAGTTACTAGCCAATTTGGGTAAGAGCATGTTTCTGATTACATTTATACATTTAACACATCTCGACTTAAATCACAAATAAAAATATCTCATGCAGAAGTTCGTGAAAAGTGCTTTATTACACACCAAGAACGTCCTTGGAAAGTCCTTGATCAACAATTCAAGAGCCTGCATAAGTTATGTTGAAGGTTCCACTTATAAAAACCTCCCTTTTATCTTTTAGACACTACAGGACTAACTGAAGAACAAGCTGCTATTTACAACACTGCCTTGCAGTTTGCCAAGACTCATTTGGCCCCTAACGCTTATGAATGGGATAAGCATGGTATTTTCCCTCAAGACATCATGAGAGAAGCCGCCCAACTTGGTTTCGCTGGTATTTATTGCCAACCTGAATATGGTGGAACTGGACTTGGAAGACTTGAAGCTTCTTTGATTTTTGAAGCTCTTGCCACTGGTGATGTTTCCACTTCTGCTTATCTCAGTATCCATAACATGTGTACTTGGATGATCGACACGTAAAATAATGACTGATCGCACTCATGTATTAGTTTCGGTAACAAAGAAATCAAGGAGAGATATATGTCCAGATTAATCAGCTTAGAACTCTTCACTTCTTTCTGTTTAACTGAACCCAACAGTGGAAGTGATGCTGCTGGCATGGCCACTTACGCTAAGGATGCTGGAGATCACTTCATCATCAATGGATCTAAGTGCTTCATCAGTGGTGGATCAGTCAGTGATTTGTACGTTGTTATGTGCAAGACCGGAGAAAAAGAAATCTCTACCATCCTCGTTGAAAAGGGAACTCCAGGACTCAGCTTCGGAAAGCTCGAAGAGAAGGTATTGCATAATTAAAACAAAATAACATGAACAAGATGGGATGGAAGAGCCAACCCACCACTATGGTTCTTTTCGAAGATTGCAAAGTTCCTAAGGCCAATCTCTTGGGTAGAGAAGGATTCAAGTACGCTATGATGGGTCTTGATGGTGGAAGAATTAACATTGGTATTTATTAGTGTCTAAAGAATAATTCTTTAGCCAGTTGCAGTTTGGGAGGAGCTGCCTTCTGTCTTGACGCTGCTCAGGAATATGTCAAGGGCAGAAAGCAATTCGGAAAGCCCCTTGCTGATTTCCAAAATATTCAATTTAAATTAGCTGATATGGCAACTGATCTAGTTGCTTCTAGATTGATGGTCAGAAATGCCGCTAGAATGATCGATGAAAAAGTAGATTTTCAGTTAATATGAAAATAATAATGTAGCATCCTGACAAGACTATGTATGCTGCTATGGCTAAGAGATTTGCCACTGATAAGTGCTTTGATGTAAATTGAAGATTTGATTTTGTGTAATATTATAGATCTGTAACTATGCCCTTCAGATGCATGGTGGATATGGTTACTTGAAGGATTATCCAATTGAGAGATATGTTAGAGACTTGAGAGTTCACCAAATCTTGGAAGGAACCAATGAAATTATGAGACTTGTCATTTCTAGAAGATTATTGAAAGATTAAGATTGTGATGTGTATTGTTTTGACATTGACTTTATTTAAACTATGTACGAAAGCTTAATGTCTAAAAATCTTTCCTCATGATTTAACCAAAATTATAAATTTCTTTATTAAGTTCTTAACTTCAAACAAAGATGGTCTATCATTACACCAACTTCGTCTTTGAAACCAATGCATGGTGGTTGAGACGTGTCAGACCAGTATTTTTAATTCTTCTCTCTAATAACCGCCTCTAGATCTGGGCTGGTGCTCTTACTCTTTGGCTCACAGGAATTCTCTATAGATATTACTTCTTCGGTAAGATCAAGTCCCTCTGGAACAAATATATCCCCGAAGAAGAATGGATCAAAAGAGCCCAAGAAAACAAGAGGTTATTTTCGAAATATTGAGTATATTTTTTTAGAGATTGGGGTTACAATGCCGTCTATAAGCCAACTCTCGCTAGATCAACCAAGAAGGCTATGCTTGAGACTCTTGGTGGTACATGATGATAATGAACGACGTTAACTTGAATAGAAAACTACAGATATCCTGAAGCTTGGCCCGAGAGATATATGATCGAAACTAAGAGCTTGGAACAAATCATGGAAGAAGAAGAAAACTGGGAATAAGCTAACTTGCATAATCATTGATTGATTATTGTTCTGTATGGAATTCATTGATTGATTAGTTCATATTGACATGAGCGGGATACTTTCAAATGAATAATAAAAATCGAGTCAATAGAAAGTTTTTATTTTGTTCTATTCGACATCTAAATACTGGAACTACTCATACGATTCAATAGAATAGGCATTAATTGACTACTATTCATACTCATATTTGTACAGAGTCTAATAGACAGAATTGCCTCATCATGAAATTTGAATATATAGTACACTAATTACAACACTAAACGATTCCAAACAAAAATATTAGAACACTTCAAAGTTTAATGAATTGAGAAATCATGTCCACTCTAATCGAGGTATTCATCATTACTCCGACTTAGACTTTTTCGATGGGGTTCCAGAAACTTGACTATCAATCTCATCAGGATATAGCTCTGCTCTAAATATATAAGATGAGATAGAACACTGGTTACTCTCTTTTGGAATTGACTGGTTTATCACTAGCTTCTGCATAATTCAGCTCGGTTATTCCAGTAGGCTGTGTGTCGTCGTTCTCTTGATCCTGATTATAGTATTTCACATAATCCTCGAAAGTTTTATAGGCACCTGTATTCTTGTAATTTGTAGTATATCTCCTGAAATATTTCTGTTGAAAGGCGTCTCTCTATTTAAATAAATCAAATGAAGACCTTATCTTACCTCTTTGTCTAGCTGGTGATCGGGACAGTATATCTTTGGGTCAAGTCCATTTCTTGTTTTATCATCCTTGTTATCCTTTGAATCTTGAATATGGAATTCGTAGCCTTCTAAATATGCGCACAGACAATGGAAATATTTTTTGCATGACTTCTCTGCACATTTGGCATAAAGACCTACAAATTTAAGGATTATTCTGTAAATATAAAACCATATTTGTTTTTGCATATTGAGCACTCTTGATTTGGATTATAATAAGGAGGCATTGCCTTCTCGCTCTTAATTGAAAACTCCCCGTTCTTGTGATAAACCATATCATGGAGAATTAGACATGTGATATGGAACCACTCGTTTCTTTTCATCTTTCTTAGAGGGAAATCATTTATCATACAGATCCTGCAGTACACATCACTTGGAATTTTTCTGTCTGCGACTTTCACTAGAGTATTAGAAATAAATTTCATGAATTATACTTCTTTGAGCATGCTTTCTTTTGCCATGCCCTCCACTTTTCTTTTTATTGACATTCGTAAAAAGACAGACGTCGCAATAAAAATCTCCTGATGGAATACTTGGTATTCCATAACAGTTTTGATGAAAAGCAGAATCGCAACTTCTCAGGTTGAAAATACTATGAAAAATCTTACC